>OLPN01001238.1_pt1 | contig 23858 bp, 20 predicted proteins | sample 1672601 | NCBI WGS metagenome assembly OLPN01 (sample SAMEA3136704, study PRJEB25190) | human gut metagenome | reverse complement strand
TGTAACTTAACAATCAATTATTGTAAAGATACTATAAAAAGAAAAAGAGACACCCGGAAGGCATCTCTTTCTCTGCTTATGATTACTTATAATCTTTCATATAGTCGCCATGAGCTGCGATGAGCTCGTCGCACATGCTGATGATATCGTGAATATTCAACTCAGCGGCGGTGTGGGGATCCAGCATGGCAGCCTGGTAAATCTTCTTGCGGTCTCTGGTGACAGCAGCCTCAATCGTCATGAGCTGAACGCCGATGTTGGAGGCGTTCATGGCTGCCAGATGGGCCGGAAGCTTGCCAACCTTTGTGGGATGGACGCCGGTTCCGTCGATGTAGCAGGGAACCTCGACGCAGGCATCGGAGGGAAGGTTCTCAATGTAACCGTCATTGCGTACATTTCCGCCGATCTTGTAGGGCTGGTTGGTCACGACAGCTTCCATAATATAGGAAGCGTATTCCCTGCTTCGCTCGTGGGTGATCTTGCCGTCTTTCAAGATATCCTCCCGCTCTTTCTCCCAGCCTTCAATCTGATTGATGCAGCGTCTCGGATACTCGTCCAGCGGAATGTTGAACTCTTCGATCATTTCCGGATAGCGGGACTTGATGAACCAGGGATTGTACTCCGCGTTGTGTTCGCTGGACTCAGTGCAGTAGTAGCCCAGATGGCGGATGTACTCGTAGCGCACCATATCGTGGTGTTTCTCGCCGGAAGTGTTCTTCTCCTCCGCCCGTCTTTTGATCTCCGGATAAAGATCCACGCCATTCTTATCGTGAATATCAAGAAGCCAGGCCATATGGTTGATACCGGCAATGAGTTCGGTTCTGCCCTCCAGCTTATCCTCCATGCCAAGATCCTTCAAAAGGCACTCAGAACATACCTGAACGCTGTGGCAGAGACCGACGGTTTTGATCTTCGTGTAGCGCTGCATATAACCGGTCAGGATCGCCATGGGATTGGAATAATTGAGGAAAAGGGTATTCGGGCAGACCTCCTCCATATCTCTCGCAAAGCCCTCCAGCACCGGAATTGTGCGAAGTCCTCTCATAATTCCGCCGATTCCAAGGGTGTCGGCGATGGTCTGCTGAAGGCCATATTTCTTCGGAATCTCAAAATCTGTGACTGTGCAGGGCTCATAACCGCCTACCTGGATGGCATTTACAACAAATGTTGCATCCCGCAGGGCGTCTTTTCTGTTTTCCACGCCGAGATAAGTTTTGATGACGGCTCTTTCCTCGTTTACGTTCTTGTTGATGGCGGAAAGGATAATCCTTGAATCCTCCAGACGCTTCTCATCAATGTCATAAAGCGCAATCTCGCAGTTTTGCAGGGCCGGAGTACACATACAATCTCCCAGTACATTTCTTGCAAAAACCGTGCTTCCCGCTCCCATAAAAGTGATTTTCATTGTGGCTCCTCCTTTTTCTCTGTTTTTTCTGATGAACCTATTGTATAATTTTCTCAGAGAAACAACTATCCCGTTTGTGCAGAAAACTTGTTAAAATGTTGTATTTTAGGAGGAACTTATGGCAGAAAAAGAAACCAGACACCAGGCTTATCTCACCGTTTATTTCTGCGGCAGCGAAAACTGCCCACCCCGGCATGCTTACGGCCCGGCAGTGCGCCCTCACTATCTTCTCCATGTGATTTTAAAGGGCCGGGGCATTTATCAGTACAAAGGACAGACCTATGCACTTTCCGCCGGAGATGCCTTTCTCATTCCCCCGGCGGAGGTGACGTATTATCAGGCGGATGAGCGCGAGCCCTGGAGCTATGCCTGGGTGGGTTTTGACGGAAAAGCGGTTCCTGAGATTCTCGCCCGGACTGTTTTTTCCGAGGCCTTTGTCTTCCGGAAGGAAACACCGGACTCCATCGCGCCTCTTACCGACCAGATGAAAAAGCTCTGCGAAACTTTTTTCCAGAGTCCGGAGGACCAACTCTCCGCCGCCGGAAATCTCCTGCTGCTCTTTTCCTTTATGAAAAAGAAGGCCCCTGAGACCTCTCAGGAACCCACCCAGATCTATCTTCAGAAAGCCAAAGAATATCTGGAAAACAATTATGCTTATCCCATCCGGATTTCCGATGTAGCCCGCTATACCGGCATTGACCGGACCTATCTCTACCGGATCTTCATGGAAAAAGAGAAGCTCTCGCCCAAACAGTACCTGCTCCGTCACCGGCTTCGCATGGCCGTTGAGATGCTCTGCACCACCAGCTACTCCATCACCGAGATCGCCCTCTCCTGCGGCTTCCACGATGCCTCTTCTTTTTCCGGCTGTTTTCGCCAGCAGTTTCATATGTCCCCTAGAGATTTCCGGAAGACCGTACATCATGAGCAGAATAAAGACTATACCGGCTGAAAAGCCGCCGATTTTTTCTGCAATCATTCTCAGGACTGCCGGCGATTCGAGAGAATCCCATCGATGAGTCAGGAAAAAGGGCTCCTCCGGTTCTTTGGCCAAATGGACATATTTTCCTTTATACACATGAGCATAACGGAAGGTCTCTCTCAGATAGCTGCTGACGGCATCGATAATGCTCAATTACCGCCAGAAACCATTCTGCATCTTCCAGGTGATTTTCCGCTTCTTTTTTCCCTGCAATATAAAAATCATCATAATCTGCTTTTTATTATTCTATTTGGCCGGGCGCAACGCCTTGGTATTGGAAAAATCAATCTTCTTTACTTCCCCGATCTCTCCGGTAAAAGATGACGGGCAGACCGCATACAGACGATCTTCGCTTCCGATTGTCAGTTTTGCGTAATAGTGCGTATAACTCCATTCGGATGATTCAACCGTATAATCCCCATAGCAGTTATGAATCTTATCAAAACCGCCGATCCGTTCAGCAAATACACAGAGCATACTGGGAGAAACGTAAGAATTCCAACGGTGACTTAAGAAACAGGGGCCGTTTGGGATCGAAGCCAGCGTCACCGTTTTGCCATTACTCATCGTGTGATAGCTGAAGCGATCTTTGGATGTAAGATACTCGCAGACCGCATCCATTTTTTCAAAAGATGTCATCGAGGAATTCGTGTTGGCGGCAATGATCTGATCCATCCAGGCATATAAGTCCGTGTTATAGTCCTTCACGGTCCAGTGCAGTGTTTTGGCTGTTACATAGCCCTCCTTATGGATCTCACGGACTTCCACATCATAATTTCCTGCTTTTTCAAATTCCACTTCTCCTACATAACCGCCCTTTACTTTGTGAAGCGAACGATCATAATCATCCGCATTGAGATACTCGATATCATCGTAATACTGCCCACCGCCCAAGTTGGAAAGATTGATCAACACGGTTTTTCCATTCGAGAGCAGCTGGATGGAATTCGGATCCGGATTATCCGTCTGAATATACACTGCCTTTGACACACCTCCATAAAGCCCGATACCAGCCGTATCCAGGAAATAGAACTTATAAGAATACTTTGCCTTCGCACTGCTTGCCACGCGATAATTTCCCACAGACACCGTTTTAATGCTGCTCCAGGGACCATAGATTTTCGTCGTCCCATTCAGCTTGAAGGAACGAACTTTCAGATAATAGGTAGTTCCGCTCCGGTCATAATTGGAAAAGAAGGACAGTTTTCCATAGCCCTGGCCGTTCCAGTCGCTATCTGTGGAATCATATTCCAGATACTGGTCAAAATCCCGTGTCTCGCTGAGCCAGCCTTCATAGCCGCTATAGGGATCAGAAGCAGAAAAGGTTCCCGGACAATTCACACCCATATAGTACTCACTATAATTAACACTCTGAATTTTCGGTACCGGAAGATTGGCATTGTATTTTGCCGAATCCATTTCTGTAGTTTTCCCATCCTGGTAAGTCTCCTCTGTAACCGTCACAGAAGAAGAAATTTTCTGTCCATAAATATCGGTAAAGGTAATGGACGTTTTTCCAGGATTTATCGCTGTAAAATAGAAGAAATACTTCGACCCTTTATTGACCTGCATCACAACATCTGACTTTGAAAAATTGACGCTCTGAATTTCGTTGGTAACATAAATTTCAAAGGTTTCTCCCGTTTTTTTCCTGAGAGAAGCATAGGTTTCATTCTGAAAACCCAGGGGATCGGCATTTCCATTGTTGTTTGTATTGCCGTTGTTGGTATTGCCATTGCTCGGGGAGCCTGCTTTCTTCGCCGTCGCCTTTGCCGTCCGGGCGGACCAGCCGGAATAGACATATTTTCTTTTCGCATAGCGGTAAAAGCTCCGAATCTGCAGATAGTAGCGGGTAGCCGGTTTCAGGCTTCTTAAGGTCGTAGTAAGTCTGGTGGCTCCGCTGATCGTCTGAAGCTTCGCCCCTTTAAAATCGCTCCGCGTCGAATAACGGATCTGATAACCTGAAACCGCCCTCGACGGCCGTTTCCAGGTGAGCTTCAGCGTCGTGCCGCCAGACGGGCTCTGCATGGAAGCCAGCTTTGTGCCAACGGGATTGATACGGAAGGTCTTTTTCACCGTTCCGCTGTAACTGCCTTTTCCTTTTACTGCCACAGTGTAAACGCCGGGATTTTTCCGGCCTTTGGAATAAACCAGCGTATAATCTTTGTTTACGCTGAGCTTTTTGCCCCTGTATCTGACGCTCACAGCAGGCTTCTGTACTCTGCCGTTATAGGTGTAAACCGTCTTGTAGACGCTAATTGTTGTGTTTTTGAGCTGCACTTTTCCGGCAGCCTCCGCCCTTCCGGTGTATCCCAGCAAAATTACCACTAAAAACAGGATTATTGTTCCGGCCAGCACCGGAAATTTCTTTCTCTCTTTCATGTTTTTCCCTCCTGTACAAAAACCTGCCCCGGAACATTTTCCGGAACAGGTCCAGAATACTTTTATCTTCTAATCTCCAGAAGCTTGTTTTTCAGTTCGTCTTCCAGTCGCTGCATCTCGGCTTCGGCAGCCTGGCGTTTTTCATGGCCCTCGGCCTGGATTTTCAGAACCTCGTCCAGCGTAGAAATCAGAGACTCGTTGGTCTGTTTCAGAGTCTCGATATCCACGATGCCGCGCTCGGATTCCTTGGCGGTTTCGATCGTAGCCATCTTAAGGGTCTGCGCATTTTTCTTCAGGAGCTCATTCGTCATATCTGTGACTTCTCTCTGAGACTCTGCCGCCTGACGGGAATGTTCCACACCAAGAGCCAAAACCATCTGACTTTTCCACAAAGGAATGGTGTTTACCACCGTAGACTGAATCTTTTCCACCATCTGGGTGTCGTTTCCCTGAACCAGACGAATCTGGGGCGCGGTCTGGAGAGAAATCATCCGGGTGAGCTCCAGATCATGAAGTTTTTTCTCAAAGCGGTTGCAGAAGCTGTCGAGATCCTTCGCCTCCTGGGCATCCTCCGGAAGGCCGCTGCGCTCTGCCTTTTCCATTAACTCCTTAAGGTCATTTTCCCGGACCTCCTGAAGCTTTTTCTTGCCTGCGAGAATGTACATGGAAAGTTCTTTGAAATAGGTTTTGTTCAGCTCGTACATCTTGTCCAGCATTGCAATGTCTTTCATGAGGACGACCTGATGATTCTGGAGGGCTTTCACGATCTTTGTGACATTTTCCTCGGCCTTGTCGTACTTGTTTTTCATGGTGTCCAGCTTGTTGGCGTTCTTTTTGAAAAAGCCGAAGAAGCCTTTTTCCTGCTCCTCTGCCGCGTCAAAGCTTTTGAGCTCCGTCACCACGCTGGAAAGCATATCGCCCACCTCGCCGAGATCCTTCGTCCGGACGTTTTCCAGAGCCGCCTCGGAAAAATCAGCCATTTTCTTCTGGGCTCCGGCCCCGTACTGGAGGATCATATTGTTGTTGGTCAGGTCGATCTGCTTCGCGAAGCTGTCCACCATTTTCCGCTCATCATCGTTCAAAATGCTCTCATCAAAAGCCGGTTTGACTGCCTCCGGAGCGGGAGCTGCCGGAACTTCCGGCTCTTTCTCAGCCTCTCCGAAGGGATCCAGGTTCAAAGTCGGCGTTGTTTCCAAATCTTTTAAATCCACACTCATCTTTTTTCTCCTTTATCTTTTCACTTTTACCTTATCAAAATCGCTTTCCGTCAGTCCTTCCTGAGCAAACATGTTGTGAAGGACGGAAATATCGGAAGAAATATCCCAGGCCGCCTCCTCAAAGAAGCTGTCTAGCAGTTTTTCAAAAGCCTGATCGATCGTGTCCAGTGTGTCCTCGATCTCTTTCTTGGAATTGACAATATTTTCTCCCTGGGAGGGCTGTCCGTCCAGCTCCTCATAAGCTTTCAGAAGCTTCACCGTCGTCGGAAGATAGTAATCCATAAATCTTCCCAGATCATCCACCAGCTCCGGATGCTGCTCCACGCGGTTGAAAATCTTGGAGATCACCAGCTCCAGCCGGGAAATTTTCTCGGAGATCTCCACGCCGGGAATCCGGTCGTTGCAGGTTTTGATCTCCTCGAGGTAAGCTCTTCCGGCGGCGATGGTCTTTTTCGCCTCCTCCGGAAGGTCTTTGCGGCGGCCGAATTTTTCTGCCTCCTCAGCTTTTCGTTTTTCCTCCTGCTGGCGCTCCTCCAGCTGTTTTTCAGCTGTCTGATACTGCTCATAGGCGGAGTCTGTCACCATAAGGCAGGTCTGATTTTTGTCGAGATGACCATGAAGGAAAAGCCGCTTGCGGATCATTTTTCCAAGGTCTTTTTTTACATATTCTTCGGATTTTCCAAGGGCATCCGCCAGCTCCTGAATCTGGCAGAACTCCCGCTCTCTAAGCGCTTCCACATATCTGCGGAAGCGGCGGCTCTGCCCCAGAAGGGAGGTTCCTTTGTAAGCCATGAAAGCGCTTCCCGCCACAAAGGGGGCCAGAACGCCGGTCGTTATCATGGCTGCCTGCAGATTCCGCGGGAGCACGATCGGAAGCGTGATTCCCAGAGCTATCACCAGAATACCCAGAAACGTGTACCCGCAGATGGCCAGCGCCATGCCGGTTCCTGTCAGTCCGCCCGGATTTTTAAAGCGCTCCCGAAGGAAATTTTTTCCTTTCTTCTCCCGTGCCTGCTCGTAACCCGGCTGAAAGCGGGTCGAGCGCATCGTGGAACGGCTGTATTCATAAGAAGTCTGCCCGCTGGAAGACGTTCCTTTTCCTTCTACGGTACCGCTGTAGACGGGACGGTCCGTGGACTTTTCCGTTCTGCTATGGGCATCCGCAGTTCTGTCTGCCCGGTCGGAATATCTTTCTGTAGCTTCCCGGGTTTTATCATTGGCTTTATTTACGGCGTCCTGAACACTTTTCCCCACATTTTCCATGGCCTCGCCCACGGTCCGGGAAAGATCCTGGCTCAGTTTTCCAAAATCCCTGGATTCCAGCGCTTTCCGCACCATATCCTCGATCTCATCGCCGATCTGTGACCAGTTTTTGTCTGTCATAATTTGATCTTCCTTTTTTATTCAAGACGTTCAGAGCATAAGCCTCAGGTCTACGCTCCGCTTCGGTCGGTGCTAAACGAGGCCCACCGGGACTCAGCACCACGCATTTCATGCGTTATCGCTGCTATTGCAGCTTCTGTCTGAGGCTAATGGGCGTTCTATTTATGCTCTGAACTGTTGTTGTTATATTATAACACGGCCCTTTTTCTTTGTGGGATTTTTTTGTGAAAAATGGGGTTGCATTTTCTGAAAGATGGGTATATGATACTTACATGATGTAATGTAGTTTTAAATACTACATGCAGAATTATTAAAAACTTTGTTCGTGAATGAAAGTGAGGAATCGATATGGATACTGTTTATACACGCGCCACAGAAACGCAGAAACCTTTTTTGAAAGATCCGGGAAGTGCGATCACTCATTTTATCGGCGTTGTTGCCGCAGCTTCCGGGGCCGCTCCTCTGCTGGTTCGGGCTCATCGGACAGGAAATCCGGTCTGCACAGCCTCCATGGCAGTCTTCATCACCAGCATGATCCTGCTCTACACTGCCAGCACACTCTATCATTCCCTTGATATTTCCGCCCGGGTCAACCGGGTTCTGAAGAAAATGGACCATTTCATGATTTTTATCCTGATCGCCGGATCCTACACGCCGCTCTGCATGGTGACGCTCCGTGACAGCGTAGGTCCGCTGATGTGTCTCATTGTCTGGTCAATCGCCGCTGTCGGCATCCTCATCAAAGCCTGCTGGATCACCTGTCCGAAATGGTTTTCTTCTATTATATATATCGGCATGGGCTGGGTCTGCCTCATGGGCTTCCCCGAGATTTTGAATGCTTTAAGCCCGGCAGCCTTTGGCTGGCTCCTCGCCGGAGGCATCATCTATACCGTAGGCGGCATTATCTACGCCCTGAAGCTTCCGATCTTCAACTCCCGCCACAAGAACTTCGGTTCCCACGAGATCTTCCATCTCTTCGTCATGGCCGGAAGCCTCTGCCACTATATCGTGATGTACTCCTTCGTAGCCGCGTAAAAATGAGCCGCAGCATTTGTTTAGAAAAAGTGCTGCGGCTGTTTTTGTGGCTGTCATTGTATCTTTACAATCAGCTTCTTTTTCTCTTCCCTTGTCAGCTGTTTGATCTCCCATTCGCGGCGCATGGCCTCCTGTTTGGTGGGGTAGGTCTCGTAGTAGACCAGTGTGACGGGTAGACGGGAGCGGGTGTATTTGGCGCCTTTGCCGCTGTTATGGGTTCTGACGCGGCGCTCGACGTCTGTGGTCCAGCCGGTGTAGAGGGTACCATCACTGCACTGGACGATGTATGTATAGTTCATTTTGTCCATAGTGTCTCCAGATTTATGTAAGGATGCCCACATTCTCCGGGCATCACATCTATCTATGAAGCAGCCGCCCTGTCTGGTATTTTTTCTGGCGGGCCGAATGCCCGATACTGCCTGTGAAGTGCTGCGGCTGCGGATTGTAAGGCAGTTCGTAACTGTTCAGTACCTTGGCTCCTGAATCGTTACGGCAGTTCTTTTTCTGATAATAGTATACGCGGAAAGCACCTCCCGGTGCAAGTCCGTTTCTTCTGTATTTTCCCTGCTAGCGTAAATCCCCGTAACTGCTTAACACCATCTTCAAAATACCGCCTGTCTGTCAATGCGGCGTATTCACCAGAATCCTGTTGTAGCAATATTTATCTTCCTCTCTCATTCCCCAAGAAACAAAAAGGGATCCACCGGGGTTCCATCTTTTGTCAGTTTGAAATAGAGGTTGCTGCCTTCCTCGCAGTAATACTTCGAGGGCTCGCTCACATAGCCGATGAGTCCGCCGTCTTCCACTACATCCCCTTCTTTTACGGAAACTTCCTTCAGCTGGCCATAGGTCAGTTCATAGCCGTTTCCGATATTCATAGATACTGTGGTTCCGGTCTCTTCATCTACTTTGACAGAATCTACAATACCCTTTGCCGCCGCGGCCACAGGGCTGCCCACGTCTGCGCCGATGATCAGCGCCGGATTGTACTTATAGACCTTCAGGGTCGGGAAAAAAATCGAGCCGTCCATGCTGTAATCCAGAAGGACATTTCCTGCTACCGGCCAGTCTAGAGACGAATCCTCGGAAAAATTCACCGTTGCCTGGGTTCCGACAGCGGCCTGAACGCCAGTGGAAGCCGCGCTGGCCGTCTCGCCGACTGTCTCATCCACAGTCGGCCCCGTCACATTTTTCACCAGATCCTCCGGATTTTCCACTACTTCTCCCACGAGATCCGAACCGCTCACCTTCGCGTCCTGACCGTCCACAGCCGTGTCATCCGCAGGCTTGGCATTTTTCGCCGCGTTAGCGTCCTGAATCCTGGCCTCCTCCTCCAGATCCGTGGTCTGTTCGACCTGCTCTTTCGTGTTTTCCGCCTGATTCAGGGTGTAAACTGTGGTAAATGCGGCGGCGCCCATCAGACAAAGGCTGAAAACCAGAGCGGTGCCGTGTTTTTTCATAAAAAGTCTTGTGTTCATGTTCTGCATACTCTTCACCTCATCTTATTCGATCTGTTCACCAATAGGATTGACCAGATCTTCGGCAAATATACAGAAAAAACTCCGGGCGAAATTTTCCACCCGGAGTCTGAAAATTTTTTTATTTATTTCTCAGGCATGATTACCTTGTCAAGGTGCCACAGCTCGTCTACATACTCCTGAATCGTACGGTCAGAAGTAAATTTACCGCTGCATGCCATGTTCAGCATAGCCATCCGTGCCCAGCCTTTCTCGTCACGGTAAGCCTTCTCAACCTCGCGCTGAGCTGCTGCGTAGGACTTGAAGTCAGCCAGGATAAAGTAGGTATCTGCTCTGTCGCTGCTCTTCGTATTCAGAAGAGAATTGTACAAATCGCGGAATCTCTCAGTGTCATCCGGCGCATACTCACCATTGATGAGCTGCATCAGGACACGGCGGATATCCTGGTCGTTGTTGAAGTAATCCATCGGATTGTAGCCGCCATGATTCTCATAGTCGATAACCTGCTGTGCGGTCAGACCGAAAATAAAGGCGTTCTCTTTTCCAACTTCCTGAACGATCTCCACGTTTGCACCGTCCATGGTTCCCAGAGTCGGAGCGCCGTTCAGCATGAACTTCATGTTACCGGTACCGGAAGCCTCTTTACTTGCGGTAGATATCTGCTCAGATACATCGGCTGCTGCGAAGATCAGCTCTGCGTTGGATACGCGGTAGTCCTCGATGAAGACAACCTTCAGTTTTCCGTTGATGGAAGCGTCGTTGTTGACAACGTCAGCCACGGAGTTGATGAGCTTGATAGTCAGTTTTGCACGACGGTAGCCAGCTGCTGCCTTTGCACCAAAGATAAAGGTTCTCGGATAGAAATCCATCTCCGGATGATCCTTGATCTGGTTGTAAAGGTACATTACATGCAGAATGTTCATCAGCTGACGTTTGTACTCATGGAGACGTTTTACCTGTACATCGAAGATGGATCTCGGATCTACTTCGATGCCATTGTGCTCTCTGATATATTTTGCCAGGCGAACCTTATTCTGATACTTGATGTTCATAAATTCCTGCTGCGCCTTGGGATCGTCCACATAAACAGCCATCTTGTGGATCTCCGGAAGGTTGGTGATCCAGCCGTCGCCAATGTGGGCAGTTACCCATTTTGCCAGCAGCGGGTTTCCGTGAAGAAGGAATCTTCTCTGAGTGATACCGTTGGTCTTGTTATTGAATTTCTCCGGCATCATCTCATAGAAATCTTTCAGCTCCTGTTTTTTCAGGATCTCAGTATGAAGAACGGCAACACCGTTTACGGAATAACCGGCAGCGATGGCCAGATGAGCCATTTTTACCTGTCCGTCGTAGATGATTGCCATTTTGCGGATCTTGTCCTGGTTGCCCGGATATTTTGCCTTGATCTCCTCAATGAAACGACGGTTGATCTCCTCGATGATCTGATAGATACGCGGAAGCAGGCGGCTGAAAAGCTCGATGGGCCATTTCTCCAGTGCCTCAGCCATGATCGTATGGTTGGTGTAAGCACAGGTCTTGGTGGTAACTTCCCAGGCCTCGTCCCAGCCTAAGCCTTCCTCATCCATGAGGATACGCATGAGCTCGGCAACCGCTACGGTCGGGTGGGTATCGTTCAGCTGGAAAGTTGCCTTCTCATAGAATTTGCGGATGTCGCTGTGTTTCTTTTTATACTTTGTAATAGCAGCCTGCACACTGGCAGAAATGAAGAAATACTGCTGTTTCAGACGAAGCTCTTTACCTGCGTAATGCTCGTCTGCCGGATAAAGAACCTCGACGATGTTCTTTGCCAGGTTCTCCTGCTCAACGGCGTTCATATAATCGCCCTTGTTGAAGGAATCCAGCTGGAAGTCCACGATAGCCTCTGCATCCCATACACGGAGGGTATTTACCACACCGTTGTTGTAACCAACGATGGGAATATCAAAGGGAACGGCACGAACGGACTGATAGCCCTCCTGAATGAAGTTGTTGCGGTGATTTTTCTCATCGTACTCCACACGCACATAACCGCCGAATTTTACCTCTTTGGCGTACTCCGGACGGCGAAGCTCGAAGGGGTTGCCGTTTTTCAGCCAGTTATCCGGTACCTCTATCTGATAACCGTCTTCAATTTTCTGTTTGAACATTCCGTAACGGTAACGGATGCCACAGCCATAAGCTGCATAGTTTAAAGTTGCCAGAGAATCCAGGAAGCAGGCAGCCAGACGTCCCAGGCCACCGTTACCAAGAGCCGCATCCGGCTCCTGGTCCTCGATGACGTTCAGGTCAAAGCCCAGCTCATCCAGAGCTTCTTTTACCTCGTCATATTCTGTCAGGTTGATCAGGTTGTTACCCATGGCACGGCCCATCAGGAACTCCATGGACATATAGTAAACGTATTTCGGATCCTGTTTCTCGTACTCTTTCTGGGTCATCATCCAGTTATCAATGATGGTATCCTTCACCGCATAGGACACTGCCTGGAAGATCTGCTGTTTGTCAGCCTCCTCAATGTTCTTGCGGTAAAGTTTTTTTACATTATCCTTTACTTCTGCAATAAAAGTCTGCTTGTCAAATTTCTGCATGACTGCCTCCTTTTTATCCTTGGTACTTAACATCACTGTTTTTTCACACCAAGCGTTACATTTTCGCCGTTGATGTTCCACTCTTTGGTGTAGCCGTCAACGGAACCCAGAACAATATCGTCTGCCAGAACTTCTTTTTTCAGTTCGTCGGCATGTTTTTTTAAGAGTCCCAGAATCTTCTCGTTCTCCGCAGCGTAAACCATGATGCGGTCCATAACCTCGAAGCCTGCCTCTTTACGCATGGTCTGTACTTTACTGATGATCTCACGCACAAAACCTTCCTCAATCAGTTCCGGTGTCAGATTGGTGTCCAGAGCTACGGTAACTTCGCCCTCCTGAGCGGATACATAGCCTTCGGTCTGTGCGGTCTCAATCAGAAGATCGCTTTCTAATAATACGACCTTCTCTCCGTTAATGTCAAGGGTGAGCTGTCCGTCTGCCTTGAGCTCGTCCATGGCTGCATTTCCGTCCAGCTCGGAGAGAGCTTTCCTGATGCCGCCCAGCAGTTTGCCGTATTTCGGTCCAACGGTCTTCAGCTGCGGTTTGAAGCTGTAGGACGTGAAGGCGCGTACGTCATCGGTAAAGGTAACTTTTTTGGAGTTCAGCTCGTCGCGGATGATATCCTGGAAGTAATCCGGCAGAGCCACCGGAGCCTTGACAAACATGTTTACGATGGGCTGACGGTTCTTGATATTGGCGGTATTTCTGCAGGCACGTCCCATAACGACGATCTCCAGAACCTCATCCATATCTTTTTCCAGCTCTTTGTCGATCTGGCTCTCATCCACAGTCGGGAAATCGCAGAGGTGAATGCTCTCCGGAGCGGAAGCGTCAACCTTGCGTACCAGGTTCTGGTAAATATCCTCGGTCATGAAGGGAATCATCGGAGCAGCTGCCTTGGAAACGGTCACAAGGGCGGTGTAGAGAGTCAGATAAGCGTTGATCTTATCCTGCTCCATGCCTTTTGCCCAGAAACGCTCACGGCTGCGGCGTACATACCAGTTACTCATATCGTCCACGAAATCCTGGAGAACATTGGCTGCCTCGGGGATCTTGTAAGCTCCCAGATTCTTATCCACATCTTTCACCATGCTGTTCATCTTGGAAAGGAGCCATTTATCCATAACGGACAGTTTCTCATAATCCATTGTATATCTGGTCGGATCGAAATTGTCGATATTTGCATACAGTACATAGAAAGCATAGGTATTCCACAGGGTTCCCAGGAACTTTCTCTGGCCTTCCATTACGGCTTTTCCGTGGAAACGCTTCGGAATCCAGGGAGCGCCGGCGGTGTAGAAATACCAGCGGATGCTGTCTGCACCGTAGGTGTTCAACGCATCGAAGGGATCTACGGCATTTCCTTTAGACTTACTCATCTTCTGGCCGTTCTCATCCTGTACATGGCCCATAACGATAACGTTCTCGAAGGGAGCCTTGTTAAAGAGCAGGGTGGAGATTGCCATCAGGGAGTAGAACCATCCTCTGGTCTGGTCTACAGCCTCGGAGATGAATTTTGCCGGGAACTGCTGTTTGAAAAGTTCCTGGTTTTCAAAGGGATAATGATGCTGTGCGAAGGGCATGGAACCGGAATCGAACCAGCAGTCGATCACCTCCGGAACACGGTGCATCTGTTTGCCGCATTTCGGGCATTTGATGGTAACGGCATCGATATACGGGCGGTGAAGCTCAATATCATCCGGGCAGTTATCGGACATGGATTTCAGCTCGGCGATGCTTCCGATGGAATGCTGATGGCCGCACTCACACTGCCAGATGTTCAGCGGAGTTCCCCAGTAACGGTTACGGCTGATGCCCCAGTCCTGTACGTTCTCCAGCCAGTCGCCAAAACGGCCTTTACCGATGCTCTCAGGAATCCAGTTTACGGTGTTGTTGTTGCGGATCAGGTCGTCCTTCACAGCAGTCATCTTGATAAACCAGGACTCGCGTGCATAGTAGATCAGCGGAGTGTCGCATCTCCAGCAGTGCGGGTAGCTGTGCTCAAATTTCGGAGCGGCGAAGAGAAGGCCTCTCTTGTCCAGATCTTCCAGAACCATCGGATCTGCTTTCTTGCAGAAAACGCCGGCCCAGGGAGTTTCCGGAGTCATCTCACCTTTGGCGTCTACCAGCTGCAGAAGCGGCAGGTCATATTTCTTACCAACCTTGGAGTCGTCCTCACCGAAAGCCGGTGCAATATGAACGACGCCAGTACCATCGCTCATGGTTACATAGGTATCGCAGACAACGTAGTACGCTTTTTTCTTCAGCTCTTTGAAGTTATAGAGCGGCTCATATTCTTTGTATTCCAGATCTTTTCCTTTGTAGGTCTCCAGAACCTCGTAGGAACATTCGCCCAGAACCTTGTCAGCCAGAGCCTGTGCCAGGTAGTAAACGGTTCCGTCTTCCACTTTTACCTTCACATAGGTCTCATCCGGGTTTACGCAGAGAGCCACGTTGGAGGGAAGGGTCCACGGTGTCGTGGTCCAGGCCAGGATATAAGCGTCCTCGCCCACCACTTTGAATTTTGCAATGGCGGAACGTTCTTTGACATCTTTATAGCCCTGAGCCACCTCATGGCTGGAAAGCGGGGTACCGCAGCGCGGGCAGTAGGGAACGATCTTATAACCTTCATAGAGGAGACCTTTTTCCCAGATCTGTTTCAGTGCCCACCACTCGGACTCGATGAAGTTGTTCTCGTAGGTAACGTAGGGATGCTCCATATCAGCCCAGAAACCAACGGTGTTGGAGAAATCCTCCCACATACCTTTGTATTTCCATACGCTCTCTTTACAGTGTTTGATGAAGGGCTCCACTCCGTACTGTTCAATCTGCTCTTTTCCGTCCAGACCCAGCATTTTCTCTACTTCCAGCTCAACCGGAAGACCGTGGGTATCCCAGCCTGCTTTACGGGGAACCATTTTTCCCTTCATGGCCTGGTAACGCGGGATCATATCTTTGATAACACGGGTCTCTACATGGCCGATGTGTGGTTTTCCGTTGGCCGTAGGCGGTCCGTCGTAGAAGGTGTAGGTCTCACCTTTTTTACGGTTGTCGATACTCTTCTCAAAGATGTGGTTCTCTTCCCAGAATTTTTCCACTTTTTTCTCGCGTTCCACAAAATTCATACTTGTGGGGACTTTGTCATACATGTGTGAGTTCTCCTTTCTCTTGAGGACGTTCAGAGTATTAGCAAAATGAAAATCCATCCTATTGCAAACAAGTTTGCATAGTCTGTTTTTTCATTTTGCTAATACTCTGAACTGTTGGTGAAAATTAAAAAGCTCCCATCCGTAAAAGGATGAGAGCATACTCGCAATCACAAAACCACCTGTTACACATTTTTCACATACTATCATATGTGTTCCCTGTAACGGGGGAATCCCGTCAGGATCTACTGGTCTTCAACCCTGAAACTCCGAAGTGATCTTCTGTCTTCCCTACTAATACCGGGCTTACACCCTCCCCGGCTCGCTGAAACGTTTGACAGCCTTACGCTGCGCCGGTCTCCCGGCAGAAAACATACTCTCTTCATCCACGTTTTTCCTCATGTCGCTTTATTATAGAACAGGATTTTGCAAAAAGTCAAGCCCATTCCCGAAAACATCTTTGCTTTTTGGCGGAAAAACTGCTATAATTCCTTCTTACAGAGATACTTTATAAAAAGGAGGATTTTTTCATGGTATATAAGACAAAAGGTGTCTGTTCCCAGTCCATCGATGTGGAAGTGGAGAACGGCATCGTAAAACACGTTCAGTTCACCGGCGGCTGCAACGGAAACACCCAGGGCGTTTCCAGACTGATCGAAGGCATGGATGCAAAGGAGGCAATCAAACGTCTGGAAGGCATTCGCTGCGGCATGCGTCCCACCTCCTGCCCGGATCAGCTGGCTCAGGCCTTAAAGCTCATCCTTGCAGAGGAAACGAAATAATTGAACTCATGAAAATAATAACGGCGGCTGTGTTTTTGCACAGCCGCCGCGTTTTTTATGTATTATTTTGTCCAGATGGAACCGTAGAAAGCTTTTGCCTGAGCGATCTGGGAATCCGTGATCTTATTCAGTGCATTGGTGATGGCTTCAAAGGTCTGCGGGCAGGTGCTCTTTAAGGTAGCAGGGTTCAGTGTGTACTCTCTGAAACACTCTGCGAAATACTCAGACGCGTTCTGTACTGCGTAAACACGTCTGCTTCCGGTGAAGGAATTTTTCTCCTGCTGGTAGATGGACTGGAAGTTTGCCTTGGTATCTACGTTTCCTGCAAGGAAAGCTACAAAGTGACCGATCTCATGATAAATTGTATCGCTTTCCTCTCTCAGTGTGATGTTCTGTTTTCTCGCATCGAAGTAACCTGCGTAGGAAACGGTTCCGTCGATCGTGATATCGAAGTGAAGCTCCTGATAAGCCTTCATGACTCTGGAGTCAAGAAGAGGAGCCAGGGTAGCAACGGGAACGTTGTACGGGGTGGTGTTCTTCTTTGCAGAAGCGGTTGTCGTTGCTGCTTTCTGAACTGATGCTGTCGTGGTTCCACCGGAGTTTGCGGCGGTCTTTGTTACAGTAGTGATGGTGGTCTTGATCTTCTTGGTGGTGATCATGGTCATCTTTTTGGAGTTTTTCTTGTATCTCTTTGTGACATAAGTGGTAGTCACTCTATTGGTAGTAGTCGTTGCTGCTCTGGAAGTCTTTGTGATTGTAGGACTCTTCACAGACTTGGGTTTGCTCTTCTGTGTGTAGGTCTTGGTGGATTTCTTTTTCAGATTTACCACTTTCTTGGTGGTGGAAGTCTGTGTCTTCACAGAAGTCTTCGGTGCGGAAGTAAGGGGCACTTCATCCTCATCGATGGAGATCTGATCGTCCAGATCTACAAAACTTGTAAGCTCCGGAACATCTGATTTCTGTCCGTTATCCACAGCCCAGGCGCCGGTACCGAGCACTGCTGCTGCCAGAAGAATACATCCGACTCTTTTTGCTTTCTGATTGTTTAGTAACTGTTTTAAATTCTTTCCTTTCATCTCTTGCGCCCTCCTTTTGATCGGAACGGGACGAATTTTGAATTGCAATAAAAATACCGCTTCTCGGACTTATAAAAGAACAGAGAGCGGCTGCCTAAACTAATACGCATTCTGCAAATCTAGCTTCGTCTTTCCTAAACTTTGCATTAAATGTGGCAACCGGCTGTCATAGTCTCACGACCTTAGACCCTTGGCTTTGCGTCCCTGCTTTTCAACAGGTTTGCCCTTGTTTTTTATAATTCATATTAAGTATATACATCTTCCCCCAGGTTTGTCAATCCCATTTCCTGACATTTCTCCTTTTTCTTTTCCCTGGAATCTGCTATACTGGTGCCAAAGGGCAAAAGTTCAAAAAGTCTTTGTGCTTGGGCCCCGCCAAACATGAGAAGGAGCATTTTTATGAACCACCGGCAATTTTTCCGTTCTCCGGTTCCTTTCCTTTTTCTTATACTCGTTCTGACCCTCTCCGGCTGTTCCAAAAAAGGAAGCAGCGAAGCTTCTTCCTCCTTTACGCCGGGTGAAACCCACGTTCTGGCTCCCCAGGCCGACGGCAGCAATACCATCGGCGGCGACCCCCTGCTTCTGGATCTTTCTCACACGGATCAGGGATATTTCATTGGAACCATGTCAGGAGACGGCGGAAAAATCAATATCCAGCTCATTGGGCCGGACAACGTGACCTATAAGTATTTCATCGAAGAGGCAGACAGCCCCACAGTCTTTCCTTTCACCGCTGGCAGCGGAAGCTACACCCTTATGGCCTTCCAGAATATTTCAGAAGATCAGTATGCCTCCCTTTTCAGCCAGGTGATCGACGTGGAACTGACAAATGATTTTCTTCCTTTTCTTTATCCCAACCAGTATGTAAATTTCAGTCAGGACAGCAAGGCCGTTTCTCTGGCCGCTCAGCTGACTTCCGGTCTTACTTCCGATGTGGAGGCCCTCACTGCTATCTACGAATATGTCACAGCCAATATCACCTATGACAATGAGAAGGCAGCCACCGTTTCCGGAAATTATCTGCCCGATATCGACGAGACCCTTTCCACCAAAAAAGGAATCTGCTTTGACTATGCCTCTCTGACGGCCGCCATGCTGCGTTCCATCGGCATCCCGGCAAAACTGGCCATCGGCTACAGCGCCTCTGTCCGCCATGCCTGGATCGACGTTTACATCCAGTCCGTCGGCTGGGTGGAACGGGCCGTGGAGTTCAACGGGGATGAATGGAAACTGATGGACCCCACTTTTGCAGCCACTGGTACCGATGAAAGTATTCAGGAATATATCGGAGACGGAGACAACTACATCACAGAGTATATTCGATAAACACGCATATTGTTGTGAGGTATTATAATATGAAAGAAAAGAAAATGACCAACCCGGAGCTGATCTATCTCTGCCGTCAGCTCTCCATGCTTTTAAAGGCAGGAATCTCCCTTCTGGAAGGCATTTCTATCCTGCGGGATGATGCCGACACGAAAGACGGGCAAAAAATTCTGTCCGTCATTTACGACGAACTGCTGGAAACCGGAGATATTCAATCTGCACTGGAAAAAACCGAAGTTTTTCCTTCCTATTTTGTTCACATGGTAAAAATGGGCGAGCTCTCCGGAAATCTGGATGACACCTTCGCTTCCCTGGCCGCCCATTATGAGCGGGAAGAGGCCCTGACCGGCAGCATCCGGGACGCTCTGACTTATCCTCTGATCATGCTGGGCATGCTCTCTGCGGTCCTCCTTGTGCTGATCGTAAAAGTCATGCCGGTTTTTGACCAGGTCTTTCAGGAGCTCGGAGTGGAAATGAGCGGAGCCGCAGCGGGCGTTCTTCACCTTGGAAACGGACTTCGGCGGTATGCCCTTGTCTTTCTGATTCTCTTCCTTCTTCTGGCTGTCGGTCTTCTCTATCTGACCCGCACCACAAAAGGACGCATACAGCTTCGGACGATCGCCCGGAAATTTCCGCTTTCCCGCCGCCTGATGTATGATACCTCCTGTGCCCGCTTTGCTTCCGGAATGTCCGTAGCGTTGAAAAGCGGCCTGGACACGGAGGAAGGCTTTGACCTCGTGACCCAGCTCGTGGATGATCCCGATTTTTGCCAGAAGATTGCTTCTGCCCGGGAAGCCATTCAGAATGGAGAGGATTTTTCCGATGCTCTGAACAAAGCGGGCATTTTCTCTGGCATAGATGCCCGGATGGTATCTGTCGGTTTCCGGGCCGGAGCGGCAGACAGCGCTCTTTCCGATATTGCTTCCCGGTTACAGACTGAGACGGACGAAAAGCTCCAGAGTCTGGCCGGACTTCTGGAACCCACGCTGGTGGCTGTCCTTTCTGTCTTGGTGGGACTGATCCTGCTCTCCGTCATGCTTCCGCTGGTAAATGTAATGTCAAACATCGGATAAGGCCTGTCTGGAAAGGAAGGATACTGCTATGAATCGATTTCAGAAAAAACGGGGATTTTCTCTAAGCCAGCTGACCCTGCCTGCTTCCATCTTAATTTTCCTGCTGATTTTTCTTCTGTTTTATAAGGGCGTGGGTTCAGTTTCTCAGACGGCTTCCGAACAGCAAATGGAAAATCTTCAGCAGGCGATCCGGCGAAGCGCCGTCCACTGTTATGCGGTGGAGGGAAGTTATCCGGAAAGTCTGGATTATCTCAAAGAACATTACGGGATCACCTACGACCCGGAAAAATATATTGTGGACTACGAAATCATCGGCTCCAATCTGATGCCCGATGTAAAAGTTTTTGCCCGGAAATAGAAAGGAGACTTGTCATGGATCTGAAAAATGCCCGGAAGCATTCCACAGACATACTTTTTGTCCTGCTGCTTTTCCTGGTATTTACCTCTTCCGCCCTGGCCGTCATTCTGCTTGGCGCGAAAGTCTATCAGAATACCGCTTCCCGGATGGAAAGCAATTATACGGTCCGGACGGCCCTTGCCTATGTGACGGAAAAAATCCGGCATGCCGATGAGAGCGGCGCCATTTCTCCCGGCGAACTGGACGGGCTTCCCGCCCTCATCCTTTCCCAGAAAATTGAGGGGACTTCCTACCGGACCTATCTCTATTTTCAGGATGGAGCTTTAAAAGAACTTCTGACGGAAGCTTCCAGAGAAGTCACCCCGGAGCAGGGAACGGCCATCGTGTCTCTCGCTGGTTTTTCCATAGAAAAAACGGAGGACGGTTTTTATTCTGTCCGGGCAGAGGATGCGAATGGCGAGGTGCTTTCTGCCTATATCCGACCCAGAACGGAGGTGGCCAATAGCAATGCATGAGAGAAAAAGCAGCTCCAGTCTGTTTCTGATGGAGCTTATCATTGTACTGTTTTTCTTCCTTCTGACTGCGGCGATCTGCATCCAGGTCTTTGCCCGAGCTCATTCCATCAGCCGCTCTTCCCTGGAACTCAGCCACGCCCAGAGTCTCTGTGCCAGCGCCGCGGAAGTTTTTTCCGGCACGGATGGAAGTGCAGAAGCCTTTCTGGAAAAATTTCCCGAAGGAATAACGGCAGAACAGGGAGTTGAACTGTTTTATGATGAAAATTTCCAGAGCTCCGGAGAAAACGAGGCAAAATACCGTCTGACAGTGGAGACCAGTTCATCCGGGACTGACAGCCGTAGTGCAGTTATCCGCTTTTTAAGCGGAGACGCAGAAATTTACTCTCTCACGGTCTGCCGCCATATCCCGCTGACAGCCGAAAAGGAGGGAAATTCATGAAAAAAAAGACTTCCCGGCCTCTTCTGACTGCCGGAACTTCCACCCTGCTTCTGATTTTCCTCTCCCTCTGTCTTCTCACCTTTGCGGTGCTTTCTCTTCTCAGCGCCCGGGCAGACCGAAACTTAAGCCGGAAGACTGCCGACCGGACCACGGCTTATTATGAGGCCTGCAACCAGGCAGAGAATCGAATTGGGGAAATTGATGGAATTTTAGAAAAAATATGGAAAAATACAGAGGGAGAAGAAATGTATTTTCAGGAAATTGAGATACATTTTGAAGATGCAGAAAATTCTGAGAGTGAAACCGGTAATTCGATATATTCCTGGGATTCTGCTTCCCGCACACTTTCGTTTTCCGTACCGCTGGCAGATACCCAGGTACTGGCTGTCAGTCTTACCCTCCGCTATCCCGAGGCAGGCGGCACTTTTTACACCGTCACCACCTGGAAAACCGTGAACACCGCAGACTGGACGCCGGACACCCGCCAGAACGTCTATGTACAGACAGAAACCGCAGAGAAAGGAACTGATAAAACCCATGAGTGAAACAACCATAAATGCCGCGGAGATTCTTCATGATGCCACCGCCGTCGGGGCTTCCGACATCTTTATTGTCGCCGGTCTTCCCCTTTCTTACCGGGTCAACGGCGTTCTTTTTCATAAGGGGGAACGGCTGATGCCCGACAGCACGGAGGCTTTCATCCGGCAGATCTACGACCTCACCCGCTCCCACACCATCGACACCTTCCTGAAAAACGGCGACGATGATTTTTCTTTTTCCATTCCCGGTCTTTCCCGTTTCCGGGTGAGTACCTATAAGCAGCGTGGCTCTCTGGCCGCCGTCATCCGCGTCATCACCTTTGAGCTTCCAAATCCCACCCAGCTTGGGATTCCCAATGCCGTCATGGCCCTTTCCGAATACACCAAAGGCATGGTTCTCGTCACCGGCCCGGCCGGAAGCGGAAAATCCACGACGCTGGCCTGCCTGGTAGACCGAATCAACACCACCAAGCAGGACCACATCATCACTCTGGAGGACCCCCTCGAATACCTGCACCACCATAAGGAAAGCATCGTGAGTCAGCGTGAGATTTCCACCGATACGGAAAATTATCTGGTGGCTTTAAGAGCTGCCCTTCGTCAGAGTCCGGATGTGATCCTCCTCGGAGAAATGCGTGATTTCGAGACAATCCAGACCGCCATGACCGCGGCGGAAACCGGCCATCTGGTGCTGTCGAGTCTGCATACCATCGGCGCGGCAAACACTATCAGCCGTATCATTGACGTTTTTGATGCCTCCCAGCAGCGCCAGATCGCAGTCCAGCTCTCCATGGTACTGAAGGCCGTCGTCTCCCAGCAGCTGGTTCCCGCCAAAAACGGCACGCTGGTTCCGGCTTTTGAGATCATGGCCATGACCCCGGCCATCAGCAACATGATCCGCGACAACAAGGTGCATCAGATCGACGGCATCATCTACACCTCCGCCAGGGAGGATATGATCTCCATGGACAACAGCCTTCTGAATCTTTACCGGAAGGGCATCATCACCCAGGAAACCGTCATTCAGTATTGCACGAACCCTGAGATGACGAGGAAAAAATTATAATTATCTGTCCCATTTATCGCAAAGGGAATTGATCTGGCTGGTAAATCTGGCCAGATCTTTGTTTGCGCCGCCCTCGTTGTGGCGGATCACCGTCAGCAGACGCTGGCCGGCCGCCAGAAGTCTGGCAAAGGGCGTATTGGCTTTAAGGCCCTGAATTGCATCCTGAGCTCTGGTTTCGGGTTTCTTAATCCGAACCGGAGCTTCTTCTTTTTCCCAGCAGCCGTTTTTCAGATCAAAAACCGAACCGCTGTAGGGCGCCTGGGCATCCAGTCCAAAGGTTTCATGAATCAGCTTTGCAAAGCCGTCGATGACCGAATCGTCTCCATGGACCACAAACACTTTTTCCGGCTTTTTCTCAAAAGCGCCCAGCCATTCCAGAAGGCCTTCCCTGTCCGCATGGCCGCTGATGCCGTTCAGTTTACAGATCTCCGCTCTCACCTCGATCTCCTCACCAAAAAGCTTCACCTTATCCGCGCCTTCAATGATGGACCTTCCCAGCGTTCCCACTGCCTGATAACCCACGAAGAGAACCGTACTTTCCGGCCTCCAGAGGTTGTGTTTCAGATGGTGCTTGATTCTGCCTGCCTCACACATGCCGCTGGCGGAAAGAATCACTTTCGGATTCGGATCAAAGTTGATATTTTTGGAATCATCGCTGGTGACAGAGGTCCGAAGACCGTCAAAACCAATGGGGTTGATGCCTTTTTTCACCAGCTCCATGGCCTCTTCATCGTAATCGTCCCACATATGCTTCTGGAAGATCGTCGTCGCCTCCAGCGCCAGCGGACTGTCCACAAAGACCTGGAAGCCGTCATGATTTTTCACCAGATGGTCCTCCTTGATCTTTCGGATGAAATACAACATCTCCTGGGTCCGGCCCACGGCAAAGGAAGGAATCACCAGATTGCCGCCCCGGTCAAAGGTCCGCTGCATGATAGCTGCCAGCTCTTTCACATAATCCGGCTTCGGGCCATGGCTCCGGTCGCCATAGGTGGATTCCATCACCACATAGTCCGCTTCTTTCAGATATTCCGGATCCCGGATTAAAGGCTGATGTTTATTTCCGATATC
>OLPN01001236.1_pt1 | contig 23896 bp, 20 predicted proteins | sample 1672601 | NCBI WGS metagenome assembly OLPN01 (sample SAMEA3136704, study PRJEB25190) | human gut metagenome | reverse complement strand
AAATGATGGATTTATATAAAAAAGAAAATATGAGTCCATTTAGTGGATGTTTAAGTACAATAGTACAATTTATTTTATTAATATCAATATTTTACATGGTAAGATGTCCATTAACATACATGGAAAGAATAGACAAAACGCAAATAGATACATATGTACAACAACTAAAAGATAATGGAATGTCAATAAATCAAGCATATTCAGAAATTGATATAATAAGAGAATTAGACTATTTGAAAGAAAAATTCCCAGATGATCAAACTTTAGATAAAATAAATTTAAATATGAATTTCTGTGGATTAGACTTAAGCAAAATACCACAACAAAACCTAGGTGATTGGACAGTTTATATAATACCAATTCTTTACATAATATCAACATTTGTATCAATGAGAATAACAACATCAATGCAAAAAAAGAACAAGGAAAAAGACGGAGTTATAGATATAACAGAAAATAAAGATGAAAAAGAAGAAGAGAAAAACGAAATGGAAGATGCAATGGAACAATCAAACAAGATGATGTCATGGATGATGCCAATAATGTCTGTTTCAATATCTCTTGTAGCACCTTTAGGACTTGCATTATATTGGTTAGTTAATAACGTTTTGATGATAGGCGAAAGATTAGTTTTAGACAAAATTATAAAAGATTAAAATTTTGAATGACAATGAGTGGAAACTTAAGATTTGGCAGACAAAATTTTTCAAATTTTGGATGACGATGAGCGAACAACCCAAGATTTGGCAGACGAAATTTTGAAAAAATTTTGGATGACGATGAGCGAACGAAGTGAGCGAAAGGAATGTAAAATATGAGTAAGAGTATTATAGCAGAAGGAAAAACTACAAATGAAGCCATTGAAAAAGGTTTAAAAGAACTAAATATTTCTAAAAACATGGTTGATATAAAAGTATTAGAAAATGAAGAAAAAAGAAGCTTTTTTAGTATTCTAGCACCAAGAATTGTCAAAGTGCAATTAACAGTAAAAGAAGAAAAAAACAATAACAGTGAAAAAAAAGATAAAAAAGAAATTGAATTATCTGTAGAAGAACAAGAAAAAGCAGAAAAAAATGTAGAAAAATTCCTAAAAGAATTTTTAGACAAAGTTCAAAAAGATGCTAAATATAGCATAGAAAAGACACCAACAGGTTTAAAAGTAAACATAAATAATGAAAATTTAGGATTTCTTATAGGATATAGAGGAGAAACTTTATATGCTATGCAAAACATATTATCTTCAATAGCTAGTAAAGGTATTGAAAATAGAGTAAGAGTAATATTAGACATAGAAGGATATAAGGAAAAAAGAGAAAAAGCATTAGAAGATTTAGCAGAAAAATTAGAAAAAACAGTTATAAAAACAAAAAAATCTGTTACTTTAGAGCCTATGCAAGCATATGAAAGAAAGATAATTCATACAAAATTACAAAATAGTGAAAAAGTGGAAACACGCAGTATTGGTGAAGAACCTAGAAGAAGAGTAGTTATCTCATTAAAAAGAAAATAATTTTATATAAAATCGGAGGTCAAAGGTCGGATTTTACTTGGAAAAGTAATTCTATCTTTGACCTATTTTTTGTTAAAAAAGGAGGAAAAATAATGGACGTTATAGCCTCAATATCTACGGCTCCACGGAATTGGAGGAATAGGAATTGTTAGAATGAGTGGTGAAAAATGTTTTGAAGTTTTAAACAAAATATTTAAACCTAAAAAGCAAGAAAGCGTAGAAAATATAAAAGGATATACAATAAAATACGGACATATAGTTGAAAACAATGAAATAATTGATGAAGTATTAGTGTCATATTTTAAAGCGCCAAAAAGCTATACAACAGAAAATATGTGTGAAATAAATACACATGGGGGAAATGTAGTAATAAGAAAAATACTAGAATTATGCCTAAAAAATGGCGCAAATTTAGCGGAACCAGGCGAATTTACTAAAAGGGCATTTTTAAATGGAAGAATAGACTTACTACAAGCAGAATCCGTAATAGATGTTATAAATGCAAAATCAGAAAAAGAAGCAAAGACTGGTATAAAGCAACTTGAAGGTGTTTTATCTAAAAAAATAAAAGAAATAAAACAAGAAATATTAGATGTAATGGTTAATGTAGATGTAAGCATAGATTATCCAGAATATGATGTAGAAGACGTAACAAATAGCCAGATTTCTGAAATGTTAGATAGTGTTCAAACAAAATTAGAAATACTAGAAAAAAGCTTCGACAATGGAAAATTAATAAAAGAAGGAATAAAAACAGCAATAATAGGCAAACCAAATGCAGGAAAATCATCTTTGTTAAATGCAATTTTAAAAGAGGACAGAGCAATAGTTACGGAATATGAAGGTACAACAAGGGACACAATAGAGGAATTTGTAAATATAGATGGAGTTCCTTTAAAATTAATAGATACAGCCGGAATAAGGGATGCAAAAGATGAAGTTGAAAAAATAGGAATAAAAAAATCTAAAGAAATAGCAAATGATGCAGACCTTGTAATTGCAATATTTGACAGCTCTAAGGAATTAACAAAAGAGGACATAGAAATATTAAATATTATTAAAAACAAAAAATCAATTGTATTATTAAACAAAGCAGATTTAAATAGTGTTTTAAATGAAAATGATGAACGATTTAAAAAAATAACAGAAAATGTATTAAAAATTTCAGCATTAAATGGTGATGGGCTAGAAAAATTATATGCATTAATATCAAAAATGTTCAGTTTAGAAGAAATAAATGTAGATAATGATGTAATTATTACAAATTTGAGACACAAAAATTTAATTTCAAAGGCAATTGAAAATGTTAAAAAAGCAAAAAAAACAGTTGAAGAAAATATGCCAATAGATATAATTGCAATTTTTATAAAAGATATTTTGGAAGATTTAGGAAATATAACAGGAGAAATTGTAACAGATGATATAATCAATGAAATATTTTCTAAGTTTTGTTTAGGAAAATAATGATATAAAATTAACATGAAAATCAAAAATAAGACATTTTGATATTAAAACTAGTATAATTTTATATAAAACATATAAAAAACAAAATAAAACGAAAATAAAGGCAATCAAATTAAGAAAAATTGATATAATATTAAATATAAACAAATATGTAAATAAAATAAGGAATAGAAAAAATAAATTTATAGAGATGAAAATAATATAAGTTAAAAATAAAACCAATAAGTTAAAAAAAGTACTTAAATAGTATTGTTTTCAATAAAAAGAAACATTTTGTAGCAAACAAACATTACAGTATACATAAAATTAAATGACAAAAACACGTTAAAATAACTAAAATGTAAAATTATACAAAATTACTTAATGCTACGGAAATAAAAGTGTTCGACAAAATTCGACAAAGTATATAGTGAACGAATAAGTAAATATTTTTATTAATATAAAAAAAACACTATTTTCTGTTCCTTAGGGAAAGGAGAAAAAGATGAGTTATTATGCAGGAGACTATGATATAGCAGTAATTGGAGCAGGACATGCAGGCTGCGAAGCAGGGCTTGCTGCAGCAAGACTAGGAATGAAAACTTTGGTGTTTTCTATAAGTCTAGAAGCTGTTGCAAATATGCCATGTAATCCACACATAGGAGGAAGCTCAAAAGGGCATTTAGTAAGAGAAATAGACGCACTTGGGGGTGAAATGGGGAAAAACATAGACAAAACTATGATACAAATAAAAATGTTAAATACATCTAAAGGACCAGCCGTTCATTCACTAAGAGCACAGGCTGATAGAAAAAGATATCATATGGAAATGAAACATACTTTAGAAAAACAGGAAAACTTATATCTAAAACAGGGAGAAATTGTGGATATTAAGGTTGAAAATGGCAAAGTAGTGGGAATAGAAACTGCAGTTGGTGCAATATATGGTGTAAAAGCAGTAATAGTTGCCACAGGAACATATCTAAAAGGAAAAATATTTATGGGAGAATTTTCTCAAGAGAGTGGACCAGATGGTGTTTCAGCAGCAAATAAACTATCAGACTCTTTAAAACGTATAGGAGTTGATTTAGTAAGATTTAAGACAGGAACACCAGCTAGAATCAACAAGAGAAGTATAGATTTCTCTAAGATGGAAGTTCAAAAGGGTGATGAGAATATAGTTCCATTCTCATTTGAAGATGAAATAAAGGATTTAAAACAAGTTGATTGTTACCTAACATATACAAATGAAGAAACTCACAAAATAATAAGAGATAATTTACATAGATCACCTTTGTATGCAGGAGAAATAAAAGGAACAGGTCCAAGATATTGTCCATCTATAGAAGATAAAGTAGTTAGATTTAGTGATAAACCTAGACATCAGGCATTTGTTGAACCAGTAGGCTTAGATACGGATGAAATGTATATACAAGGCTTAAGCTCTTCACTACCTGAAGATGTACAAATAGCTTTATATCATACAATACCAGGACTAGAAAAAGCCGAATTTACAAGGTCAGCATATGCAATAGAATATGATTGTATAGACCCATCAAATCTAAAGCTTTCTTTGGAATATAAAGGAATAGAAGGATTGTTTATGGCAGGACAAACAAACGGAACTTCAGGCTATGAAGAAGCTGCATGTCAAGGTTTAATTGCTGGAATAAATGCTGCACAAAAAATAAAAGGAAAAGAGCCAGTAATTCTTGATAGAACACAAGGATATATAGGAGTTTTAATTGATGATATTGTTACTAAAGGAACAAATGAACCATATAGAATGATGACATCAAGAGCGGAATATAGGCTACTTTTAAGACAGGATAATGCAGATTTAAGGCTAACAGAGATAGGACATGACGTAGGACTAATCTCAGAAGAAAGATATCAAAAATTCCTAACTAAAAAAGCAAATATAGAAAAAGAAATACAAAGATTAAAAAATACAATTGTAAAACCAACAGAAAAAGTAAATAAATTGTTGATAGATTGTGGAACCTCACCTCTTACAACAGGTACAAAGATGGCTGAACTTTTAAAAAGAACAGAATTAGACTATGAAAAATTAGCTTCAATAGACCCGGAAAGGCCAGAACTTACATTACAAGAAAAAGAAGAAGTGGAAATTCAGGTAAAATATGAAGGGTATATAAAAATGCAAGAAGCACAAGTTGAGAAATTTAAAAAATTAGAAACAAAATTGTTGCCTGAGGATATTGATTATCAATCAATAAATGGTTTGTGTTTAGAAGCAAGACAAAAACTTGATAAATTTAGACCTCGTTCTATTGGACAAGCCTCTAGAATATCAGGGGTTTCACCTGCAGACATATCAGTGCTTTTAATTTATTTACAAGTCAATAAAAATTCTAATAAATAGCATAAAGACTATAACTTAATATAGATATAATAATTAATTTTAAGGAGAAAATATGAATATAGAAGAATTTAAAAAAATAATGATATCATATGCTGAAAAAATAAATATAAAGTTTACCGAAGAACAATTAGAAAAATTTTATCAATATATGAATATGTTGCTAGAATGGAATGAAAAAATAAATTTAACAGCAATTGCGGAACCTAAGGAAGTTATTTTAAAACATTTTATAGATTCATTAACAATAAATAAGTATTTAAAAGAAAATGCTACTCTTGCAGATGTTGGCACAGGGGCAGGATTTCCAGGAATACCTCTAAAAATACTAAGACCAGATATAAAAGTTACTTTAGTAGATTCATTAAATAAAAGGATTAACTTTTTAAATGAGGTAATAGAAAAATTAAATTTAGAAGATATAGTAACAGTTCATAGTAGAATAGAGGATTTTGGAAAAAATAAAAGTTATAGAGAAAAGTTTGATTATGTTACAGCAAGAGCAGTTGCAAATCTAGCAGTTTTATCTGAATATTTAATTCCAATTGCTAAAATTGGTGGAAAATGTGTGTGCATGAAGGGAAGCAATGTGGAAGAAGAGATTGAATTTGGTAAAAAGGCTATTAATGTTCTTGGAGGAAAAATAGAAAAGGTAGATGAGTTTGTTTTACCTGATTCAGATATTTCCAGAAATGTTATTATTTTAAGTAAGATTAAAAATACACCAGCTAGATTTCCTAGAAAGGCCGGAATACCTTCTAAGGAGCCGTTAAAATAAAGATTAATAATTGGAACCATTATATTTATATAGTGGTTCTTTTTTGATAAAAGGATTGCTGTAATAGCTGAGTATGATATTTTTCATATTTTTCTCGGTTTTCATACATACATTAACAAATTCTAATGTAAATGTTTTAACAAACCCTAGTCGCAGGAACCTTTAAACCATTTACTTAAGAATTTGTAAAACTATTTCGGTCACATTCAAAAAATATGGAAACTATCATACTCAGCTATTACATCTATTATATTTATTAAACTATAACAATATTTTAATAAAAAAATCAAAAAAACACAACAAAAATATTGACTTTTTACCAAGATTTGTATATGATAAATATAACAACAAAAGAAACAAACAAGTAAATATTTACAATAAAAGAATGGGGGCAAAAATTGTGGGAAAAATAATATCAGTTGCAAATCAAAAAGGTGGAGTTGGAAAAACAACAACAACAATAAATTTAAGCACAATGCTAGCAAAAAAAGGAAAAAAAGTACTATTAATAGATGCAGATCCACAAGGAAATGCAACAAGTGGAGTAGGAGCAGAAAAAGAAGTAGAATATTCTACATATGACATTTTAGTATCAGATGTAGAAATGGTACAAGCACTAGAAAAAACAATAATAAAAAATCTATTAGTATGTCCATCAAACATAAACTTAGCAGGAGCAGAAGTAGAACTAGTATCTATGATGTCAAGAGAACAAAGACTAAAAGAAAAGTTAGAAGAAATCAAAGACAAATTTGACTACATTTTAATAGACTGCCCACCATCATTAGGATTAATAACATTAAACGCCTTCACAGCATCAGACAGTGTTTTAATACCAGTGCAATGTGAATATTATGCATTAGAAGGATTAGGACAACTATTAAATACAATAAACTTAGTAAAAAAACATCTAAATAAAAACTTAGAGGTAGAAGGTGCACTACTTACAATGTATGATGCAAGAACAAATCTTTCAAACCAAGTAGTAAAAGAAGTAAAAAAATACTTTGGAGACAAAGTATACAAGACAGTTATACCAAGAAATGTAAGATTAAGTGAAGCACCAAGTTATGGAATGCCAATAACAGAGTATGATCCACGTTCTAAAGGGGCAAAAACATATGAAAAATTCACAAAAGAATTCTTAAAAATAAATGATGCAGAGAAAAAAGGAAAACATCTTATTTAAAAATAAATATAAAAAGTAGACAAAGTATTAATATAAAACAAAAGTAAAATAAGAGAGGAAAGTGATAAAAATGCCTAAAAAAACAGGATTAGGAAAAGGATTAGACGCTTTATTTGGACCAACACCAGAAGAAGAACAAGTAAAAGAAGATGATGTATTAAAAAATCTAAAAATAACAGAAGTAGAACCAAATAGGGAACAACCAAGAAAAAACTTTAATCAAGAAGCCCTAGAAGAATTAGCCGATTCAATAAGAGAATATGGACTAATACAACCAATAATAGTATCAGAAAAAGAAGGATATTATAGCATAATTGCTGGTGAAAGAAGATGGAGAGCTTGTAAATTAGCAGGACTAGAAGAAATACCAGCAATAGTAAGAGAAGATGACGAAAAAAAGAATAAAGAAATTGCATTAATAGAAAATATACAAAGGGAAGATTTAAACCCATTTGAAAAAGCATTAGGAATAAAAAATTTAATGCAGTCATACGGACTAACACAAGAAGAAGTAGCAAAAAAATTAGGAAAAAGTAGAAGTACAATAGCAAACTCAATAAGAGTTTTAAACCTAGAGCCTAGAGTATTAGAATTTGCAAAACAAGGAAAAATATCAGAAGCACACTGTAAATTGTTACTTGCAATTACAGACCCAGAAAAACAATATTTAACAGCAGTAGATATTATAGAAAGAGGAACAACAACTAGGGAACTAGAACAAACAAATAAAAAAATAAACAAAAAAGAAGTATCAAAAGAAGAATTAAAGAAAATAAATATCTTATATAAAGATATAGAAAATACTTTCCAAGGATTTTTTGGAACAAAAGTAAAAATGGCTCCAGGAAAGAAAAAAGGAAAAATAATAATAGAATACGCGTCAAATGACGATTTAGAGAGAATATTAAATTTAATGAAATAGGAAGGTTGATTAAATGCAAGAATTAATTAATTTTTTAAGAACAGATAATTATTTGTTAATTTTAAATGTTTTAATTATTGTGTTATTAATAGGTTTTATAGCTTTATTAGTAAGCAATATGAAATTAAAAGAAAAATATAAAAAATTTATGAAAAAGCTAGGGAATGGCAAAGACTTAGAAGAAGATTTAAGTAATTTTATATACAAAGTAGATAGAGTTGAAAAACAAAATGCTGAAATAATGAGCTTTTGCAAAAGTTTAGATGACGATTTTGCTAAATGTATTCAAAAGATTGGAATTGTTAGATATAGTGCTTTTAAAGACACTGGAAGCGATTTGAGTTTTGCGGTTGCTTTACTAAATGAAGAAAATTCAGGAGTAGTCTTTAATGGCATTTATTCAAGAGAAATGTCTAACATTTATGCAAAACCAGTGGAAAAGGGAAATTCTTCTTATACTTTGTCTGAGGAAGAGGCTGAAGCTATTAGAAAGGCTATTAAATCAAGTAATATATATAGGGGAAAATAGATTTAGCGAATAAATAGAAAAAAATATATTGATTTAAAATTACTAATATATTTTATCAATGTGAGTCTACTTATAAAATAAAAAAATATTAAAATATCTATTGACAAATGTTTTTAAAAATGCTAATATAAATACTGTCGTTGGACACAGCGATAGTCAATGGAGAGGTGGTCGAGTTGGTTTATGGCACCAGTCTTGAAAATTGGCGTAGGTTAATAGCCTACCGTGGGTTCGAATCCCACCCTCTCCGCCAACTTTTTATATAGATATAAAAGACCATGAATTTATAATTTTATAGATTTAAGTTTTTATATCTTTTTTTATACAAATGGAGATGTACCCAAGTGGTGAAGGGGATTGTTTGCTAAACAATTAGGTCTCGAAAGGGGCGCGGAGGTTCGAACCCTCTCATCTCCGCCAATAAAGAAATACTAGTTATAATATTAGTATTTCTTTATTTTTTATACTATTTACAATTTACATAAATTGACTTTTAAATAGAAATTTAGTATAATATAACCATATAAGGTAAAAAAACTTACCACAACAGGAGGGAAAGACAATGAAGAAAAGCAGTACAATAAAGTTGATATTTATAATTCTAGTAATTATAGCTATGATTAAAATGTCATCTTTTATGTCAGGATTAGGATTTGTACTATCAATAGTAATAGGAAGCTTCGGAGTTATGCTTATTGTAGGTGCAATATATTTGTTCTATGAAAGCTTTCATAGTGATGGAGATATATTTGCAGCAATAGGAAAATTCATTGGAGCAATTGTACTTATCTTTATAGGATTTAAAATCCTTACTTGGCTCATAGGTGTATTATGGTAATGCTTGCCTTGACAGTAATTATTACTGTCAAGGTTTTTAATTTTGTCATACTTAAAATAAAAAATTTAGAAGTTATAAAAATTTTACAAAATGGTTGAAAATGATATAAGAAATAATATATAATATTATTAATATATATAAATATTGCTAAGAGGGGGAATATAAAATTGATAAAGAAAATTGTAAAAATAGTTCAGATAATAATCTTAACAATTTTATTAATTATTTTTAGTCAAATAGATTCATATGCATTAACAAGAGATGATAGACCAACATTAAAAAAAGGTGATAAATTTAAAATAGTAAATAATTCATATGAATATAAAAATAATGGAGTAGCATGGACTAAAAATTATAAAGAAGATAAAAATGGTTTACATTTAAAAAAAGGAGATATTGTAGAATGGACAGGAGAAGAAGATTCTGATGCAAGTCTTTTTGGTAGTACTAAATTTCTTTATAAAGTAAAAAAAGGAAATAATACTTTTTGGATGATTCAAGAAAATTTAGAAAAATATAAAGTACAAGTTGCTGATAGACCTTCTTCAATAAGCAATTTTATAAGCAAATATAATATTTCTTCTTCTATGACAGACCAAGAATTTAATAAAAAATATAATGAATATTTTAAAAAAGCTATAAATGAGAATGCATTTAATGAAAATCTTATTAATTCAGATAAAACTCATATAAATGAACAAATAGATTCATTAGGTAATAAAGCAGAAGATATTAAAAATAGTATATCAACGCTTTATAAAGAGTATTGTAACCCAAAATCAACTTATTATATAATGCAAACAGATACTGACAATCGTTTTATGGCTGAAGCTTATTATCTTTCAATAAAATATATAAAAGCTGAAACTATAAGTAAAGAATACAGTGATAGTAATACTCCAGCTGAAAATTTTGATAAAGCGGTAGAAAAATACAAAAGTACAAATAGTGCTACTGAAAAAGATGCGGCATTTAAAGTTATAGAAGATGAATGGATAAAACTTTCAGACGAGGAAAAAAAGGAAAGGCAAGATGAATATGATAGTATATTTAAAAGTGAAGGAGATAGAGTAAAAGAAAATCAAAATAATAGGGAAAATAAGGATGATTCTCCGATATATCAATATCCAACAAAAGAAGATGGAACAGCAGCAGGAAGTCTGGACGATATGATAGGGGATGCAGATAAATTTTTAAATTCTTCAGCAGAACCAGCAATAAAATCTTCAGCATTACAAAATTTTTCTAATAAATTTTATAATATATTTTTAACAATAGGAATAGTTATAGCTGTAATAGTAGGAATGGTATTAGGAATAAAATTTATGGTAGGAGGAGCAGAAGAAAAAGCCAATATAAAAGAAGTACTTGTACCATATGTAGTAGGATGTATAGTGATATTTGGGGCATTTGCAATTTGGAAATTAGTAGTTACAATATTAAGTAATAGTTTTTTATAAAATAAAATGAAAGGATAGAAATAAAATGAATAAAAAAAGTTTAATTGGTAGTGTATTAATAATATCAGTAATTATAATAACATTGTTAACAGTTATAATTCCAACGTATAGTTATGCAGATAACTCATTAGATTCCTTGGGATTAGATGATTTAGATGACTATAAAGGAACTAATCCAGGTTCAGAAAAATTAAAAAGTAAAGCTAATATAATATTTTCGTATTTAAGAACTATTGGAATTGTTGTATCAGTAGTTGCACTAATTGTAATTGGAATAAAATATATGATGGGAAGTGTAGAAGAAAAAGCAACTTATAAACAAACACTTTTACCTTACTTAATAGGAGCAATATTGTTATTTACAGGAAGTTTAATACCACAGTTAATTTATGATATTATGCAAAATTTTTAAAATAAAAAGGTTATGAATGTTGATATTCATAACTTTTATTTATTTTTTTACATTAAACTATTGCAATTTTAAATATTTTTTTGTAAAATTAAAGTAGACTTGCTAAAATTATTAAATAATGATATAATATATAGAAAATTTATGTTATTTGCTAAAATATATAAAAATTACAAAGTTTTTAAAGTTCTCAAATATTGAGGTTATAATATATATAATAAAAAGGGAGGAATAAAAGTGAACAAAAAAATTATTAAAGGAATTACAATGTTAGTAATGATTTTAACAATATGTTCAATTGCATTTAATGTTTTTGCGCTTACACCAGGTGAAGTAACAGGTGATAGTGCAACTGCAAAGGTTACAGGGATTGATACTTTAGGAAATAATATTGTTAAAATATTACAAACAGTAGGTGTAGTATTATCAGTTATTATATTAATAGTTTTAGGTATAAAATATATGATGGGTAGTGCAGAAGAAAAAGCAGAATACAAAAAATCAATGATGCCATATGTTATAGGTGCAGCATTAATATTTGCATCATCAGCATTAGCACAAGTTATATACAACTTTTTCTCAGGTTGGTCATTATAATAAATGTATATAAAATAAAAATTTACATAAAACAAAGAGCAAATTTTTCAAAAATAAACAAGAAAAATTTGCTCTTTTATTACGTTTGTATTACAGTAATATTAAAAATATATTAAATTATACTTTTTTACGCAAAAATCTTACAATTTTTGCGTTTTTCTGGTATAATATATTTGTTATAATAGAATAAAAAATAAAAAAATAATACACAGAGGAGGAGATAATTTTGGGTACATATAATTTGCCAAGAAATGTAAAAGGAGAAGGAAGAATATTATTTATTTTTTCAACAAAAGCTTTAATATATTCTACAATAGGAGCTGCAATAGGAATACCAATATATTTAATATTTTCAGCATTTAAATTAAATTTAGTGGGACTAATATTTATAATATTTTTTGCTTTAATAGGATTTATTATAGCAACATTTAAAGTACCAGAAATAGCTTCGCTTCAAGCAACAAAAAAAGTAGGGGGAGAAGACATAGATGAAGTAATAAAAAGATTTGTAAAATTTAAATCTCAGCATAATAAAATATATGTGTATGAAAGAGAGAAGAAGGTAGAAGAAGGAGGTACAAAAGATGAACATTAATTCATTAACACAAATTTTAACAATATTACTTGTTGTAATGATATTTATACTAATGATATTATCCATAATATTTCTTGTTTTAAAAAGTAAAGAAAACAAAAAGAAAAATACAAAAGAAATTTCAAAAGAAGAAAATAAAAATAAGGATAAAACAAAATTAAAAGCAGGAAATACAGAATATAACAAACAATCAATAATGGATTTTATGGAATTTGATAAAGTTGAAGACAATATGATTATTCAAAAAGACGGAAAAAGATTTTTAATGGTAGTAGAATGCCAAGGAGTAAATTATGATTTAATGTCTAGAGTTGAAAAAGTTGCTGTAGAAGAAGGATTTCAACAATTTTTAAATACATTAAGACATCCAATACAAATATATATCCAAACTAGAACAGTAAACTTAGAAAATACAATATCCGTATATAAAGATAGAGTAAAAGAAGTAGAAGATAAATATAGAAATATGACACTTAGATATAACCAAATGAGAGAAAGTGAAGCGTATTCAAAAGAAGATATGGATAAATATTATTTTGAAATTACAAAACAAAGAAACTTATTAGAATATGGAAAAGACATAATTGCTAATACAGAAAAAATGAGTTTAAATAAAAATGTTTTAAATAAAAAATATTATATAATAATTCCATATTTCTCAGAAGAGTCAACAGATGAAAAATATGCAAAAGATGAAATAAGTAGTATGGCATTTTCAGAATTGTATGGAAAAGCACAAGCTATAATCAGAGCATTAGCATCTTGCTCTGTTGGTGGAAAAATTTTAACATCAAAAGAATTAGTTGATTTATTATATGTTGCATATAACAGAGATGAAGCAGAAAGATTTGGAATTGAGAAAGCAATGCTTGCTGGATATGATGAATTATATTCAACATCGCAAGATGTCTTTGAAAAGAAAATAAAAGTTTTGGATGAAGAAATAAAAGATAAAGCAATAGATTTAGCCAACGAAACTATAATGAAAGTTAAATCAAGACCACAAAAAATAGCAGATGATAAACAAAGTAAATTCGAGGAACTAGTTAAGAAAATGGCAGAAGTAGTAATTAATGATAATAAAGAATATTTAGGTCAAGATGTTGCGGAAAGTGCAATAGAAGAACTAGAAAAAATGGTAGAGGAAGGAGGAAAAGAAGAAAATGAAAAAGAAAAGAGAACAACAAGAACAAGAAAAACTAATAAACAATAATGAAGAACCAGGAACTTTAAGACAAACTACAATAAAAGAATTAATAGCACCATCTGGGATAGATGCTTCTAAAATAGACCATTTAGAGATAATATCAGATGTAAAAAGATATGCGAGAAGCTTTTTTATATCTACATTGCCACGTATGTGTACTTTTCCAGAATTATTTAGGGATTTATACTTTTTCGGAGATATAAATACATCATTATATATAACACCTATTGCGGAATCTAGGTCACAAAATGAGTTAAATAAAGTTATAAATGAATTGGAAACAGAGAGAATTGTTGCAGCTGATAGAGGAAATATAAATAGAGAGAGTACATTAACACAAAAAAGATTTGAAGCTGAACAATTAAGAGATGAAATCGCAGCTGGATTTAACAAGATGTATGAAGCTTCAATTGTATCTACATTATTTACATATAATATGGAAGATTTGGATAGACTTACAAAATTATTATCAACAGAAATGTCAAAGTCTTTAGTTGGAATTAAAAGTGCATGGGCAATGCAAGAAGATGCATTTAAATCAAATTTGCCTTTAATGGATGATAAATTGAAAAAAACTCATGCTTTTGATAGTAGGTCAATGGGAACAGTATTTCCTTTTACTACTTCAGAAGTAGGACATCCAACAGGAGTACCATTAGGATTTAATAAACAAACAGGTACACCAATCTTATTTGACAATTTTGATTCTTCACTTACAAATTATAATATGGTTATATTTGCCAAGTCTGGTGCTGGTAAATCAGTTACTATGAAGACATTAATATCAAGGTCTTCAGTTCTTATGGGGATAGAGAGTTTAGCATTAGATGCAGAAGGAGAATATTCTATTGTTGCTGAGAGTTTGGGCGGAATTAATGTTGTATTAAGTCCAAATTCTAGTACAGTTATAAATTTATTTGATATAGAACCAGAAACGGTAAAGGATGGAATAACAGGTAGAGAAAGAGCAGTACTTAATGTTGAAAATAAGGTTGAAGATGTTACACAAGCATTGCTTACAATGGCTAGAGGAAGTACTAGAAATCCAGATGTAAATGAATTAACAAAACAATTAATAGCAGAAGCAGTTTTAGAGGAATATAAAAGTATAGGATTAACTAGTGATCCTTCAAGTTTGTATGAAAGAGATAATCAATTTCAAAGAGGAGACCAATTATACAAAGGTAAAAAGAAAATGCCAACAATAGGAAGTTGGTATAAGAGAATTGTAGAAAAAGCAAAACAAAATGAAAATCAAGATTATAGACAGCAATATAATTATCTTATAAAAGTTATGAAACAATATATAAGAGAATATAATGGTCAAATGGCTTATTTTGATGGACAATCAACATTTGAATTATTAGATGGTGCACCATTTATAAATTTAGATATTTCTCAATTGGAAGAAAAGTTTGCAAGACCACTTGCACAACAAATTTTACTTTCTTGGATTTGGGAAAAGTATGTAAAAAAGAATAGTGAAGATAGGAAAAAGGCTAAAAAGAAGAGAGTTTTAGTTGATGAAGCATGGATGTTATTGCCATATCCAGAAGCAGTAGACTTTTTAAACACTATGGCTAGACGTGCGAGAAAAAGAAATGTTTCTCTTGCTATTGTGTCACAAAGATTCCAAGACTTTTATGAAAATCCAGATGTACAAGCTGTTTTGACATCTTCAGATACAAAATTATTTTTAGCACAAGATAAAGCAGAAATAGAATATGTAAAATCAGTTTTTAAATTGAGCGAAGGTGAGGCTAACTTTTTAATAACTTGCTCAAAAGGTGAAGGATTGTTAAAAGTAGGTAGTGAAACTGCAATACTACAAATAACACCAACAGCAAAAGAGTTTGATTTTGTTGATACAAATTTAAATAATATTGTAAAAAGGCAAAAAAGAACAAGTAGTTTCTAAATATTATAGGAGGAAAAAATGAAATATTTCTTTAAGAAAAAATCAATACATAAGATAATATTAGCATTGTTAATTATATGCTCAATAAATTTTGTAATTCCTAGACGTGTTTCGGCTGTAGACTGGGGAGATGTAGCAGGTAGTTTATTAAAAGAAATAGTACAGTTTATAGATTCACTGGGCGATGTTGTAATGGGTGTGTTTAATAATGTAATGTTAGGTACTGAAGGGATTGGCTCTTCAATGTTAGATCAAGATGATAATAACCTTACAAGTTCTGATTCCTGGCTAAAAAAAGATCTTGGGGAAGATGTTACAGAAAAAACAATAAATAATTTAGAGAATAAATATAAAGTGCCTAATATGTTATATTCACCAGAAACTATTTTTGGAAATAGAATAGCAGCATTAGATGTAAACTTTTTAAGAGCTAATAAATATACCGCTGTAAATGATAGTGAAAGTGCAGAAGATAAAGCACAATCAGCTGCTAGTAGCATAAGTAAGGTAATTGCAAAATGGTATAAGGGTTTTAGAAATTTAGCGATAGTTGGATTGTTATCAGTTTTAGTTTATTTGGGTATTAGAATATTAATATCAACAGCAGCAACAGATAAAGCTAAATATAAAGAAAACTTACAAGATTGGCTTGTTGCGCTATGTTTAGTATTTGTTATACATTTTATTATGTCAGGAATACTAATGCTTTCAGATAATGTAACAGAACTTCTTACAGGTTCAGATAATTCAATGTTTAAGGTTACAGCTATAAGCAAAGACGGAGATTCACAGACATTTAATACAAACTTAATTGGACTTATAAGACTTCAAGCAGAAGGTGATGATTGGCATGATGCTACTGCATATGCAATAATGTATTTGATAATAGTAGGATATACTGTAACATTTACAATAATGTATTTTAAAAGGTTTTTATACATAGCGTTTTTAACAATGATAGCTCCATTGGTTGCATTAACATATCCAATAGATAAAGCACGGAGATAGTAAAGCACAGGCATTTAATTTCTGGTTTAAAGAATATGTTATGAATGTAATTTTACAACCAGTTCATTTGTTATTATATATGTCATTAATAGGTGCTGCAAGTGATTTGGTTGCAAAGAATCCATTGTATGCTCTTGTAGCAATAGGATTTTTAATACCAGCAGAGAAGTTTATAAAGAATATGTTTGGACTAAATAAAGCAAGTTCAACAAGTGATTTTGGAACATTTGCTGGCACAGCCCTTGCATATGAAGGATTGAAAAAATTAGGTTCTTCTATTTCAGGAGCTTCAAGCAAAGGAGCAAAAACTGTTAAAGGTGGAACTTCAAGTTCTAATGAAGCAGAAGAAGCTAAGTTTAATAAAATAAGAAGAGCAGAATTAGGATCATATGCAGCAAATGATGGAAATAATGAAGAAACAGAAGAAGACAATAAAGATAACAATACACCAAGAATGAATGATAATAATTCAAAAGAATTATCTGAAGAACAAAGAAAACAAGAAGAATTAAATAATGTAAGACAAGAAAAAGAAAAATTAGGACAAGAATTAGATCAATATCAAGCAAATGGAGGAGATATTTATTCTGCTGATCCAGAAATGCAAGCAAAACAACTTAGATATAATGAACTAGATGCACAAGAAAAAGCAATGTTAGCAAAACAAGAAGAACAAGAAAGACAAGAGGCAAGAGAAAGATTTGCAGCATCACAAAGATATCAATTATCAGAAGTTCATCCACTTGAACGTAGAGAAGGTAATAAGAAGAGAATAGCAATTAGAGCTGCAAAAACAATAGGTAAAGGAGCATTAAAAGGAGCTGTAAAAGGAGCTAAAGTAGCTACCAAAGGAGCATTTGCAGTTGGTGGTGGAGCTATAGGACTTGCAGCAGGTATTGGAACTGGTGATTTACGTAATGCAATTGGATATACAGTTGCAGGAGCTACTGCTGGTGGAAAAATTGGAAGTGGCGTAACTGGTATGGTTGAAAATGTTGCTAAATCTGGAACTCAAGCAATTAGTAGTGGATATGATAAGTTGGCAGATGTATATAATGAAGAATCTTATGGTTCTAAAGCTGCAAAAGATATGAGAGCAGAAAGATTAAATAATAGAGAGAGAAAGAGATTCTTAAGAGATGAAGAACAACAAAAGAAATACACAGAAATGAAAAGAGATATTGGTTATGATGGTGATTTGAAAGATTTAATGAATGCAGCTGCTGATTATAAGGAAGCTGGAGTTAGTGATGATATGATTAAAAATGCATTAAAAGTAGAACAAAAACGAGATGGTACTGTTGGTGGAATTAACCATTCTAAGATGATAGATGTTGCAAGTTTTGCTACTGATAATGGATATAAAAAATCTGACATCTTAGGTAATAAAACTCGTTCAGATATGGAAGATGTAGTACAATCAACAATTGCACCAAAAGATAGATATGAAGTTATGAAAAATATTGCAGATTTATATGATGCTGGAGACTTTTATAGTAAAAATTCTAGATTTAAAAAGACAGCATCAACATCAACACCAAAGCCAAAGACTGTTAATAGCTCAAATAAGTCAAGTACAAAGACCAATAAAAAATAATAAATAGTATTTTGCACAGAAATTTGTCTTAACAAATTCTGTACACGAATGATAAGACGGACTAAAATATAAAGTATAAAAATATTATTATAGTTCGTCTTTGTTATATTAGCGGATTTTAAAATGTTTTTATAAGTGCTAATGTTCTAGGAGGAATTATGTATAAATTATTAAGATTTTATAATCAAAATAGAAAAAAGTTATGGTTTATAGTAGCAATAGTAGTTTTTGTATTGATAATAATTCAATTATTAAATAATGTAGCAAAACAACAAAATCAAGAAGAAATAAAACAGATGAAAAGTAATGAAAATAAAGAAACAATATTAAACAATGTTGCGTCTTATGATAAACAAAGTGAAGCAATTATTTCTGGTGGAAATGTTTCAAAAAATGTGAAAAATACGAATGGCGAATTGTTAGATAAGTTTTTTACGTATTGTGTAAATCATAATCCTGAAAAAGCATATGAATTATTGTCAACAGATATAAAGAATAATATGTATCAATCAGAAGCATTATTTGAAAATTTGTATTATAACTCTAAATTTGAAGGAAATAAGCAATATTCATTTCAAGCATGGACAACAAGTAATAGTAGTAATACATATCAGGTAAAAATATTTGATGATATGTTAAGTACAGGTAAAGTAGATAGTGGCTATGTAGAGGATTATGTTACAGTAATAAAAGAAGATGATACTTATAAATTAAACATAAGTAATTATATTGGAAAAAATAGAATAATGAGTGAGGTAACAAAAGTTAAACAAAATGATAGCATATCAATGCAGGTAATAAATCAATATATTTATAAAGATTATCAAATTTTTGATGTTGCTGTAAGAAATGATTCAAATAGTGCAATATTACTAGATACAAGAGAAAATACAAAAGCTACTTATTTAGTAGATAATAATGGTATTAAATATGAAGCTATTTTATATGAAAATAATATAAACGATTTGACAATAGATTCAAATCAAGTAAAAAAGATACAAATAAAATTCAATGTTGTTAATCGTGATGATTTAGAGATAAAAAGTATAAATTTTGACAATATAGTGCTTAATTACGAACAATATAAACTAAAAAATCAAGAAAAGGATGTAGGAAATATAGAAATTAAATTGTAAAAAAGGCTGATAGAGAGGGAGTGAAAAATTGGAGATATTTAATAAAAATAATAATGGAAAAAATGAAAATAAAACAAAAAAAGTAGTAAAAAGACATATGTTAGTGGCTGCAGTGATTTTTGCTATAAAAATATTTTTAATACTACTAATGATTTTTGCAGTAGTTGCTGTAATAGAATGGCTTGTGAAAATTTTTCAACCCAAAAATACAGTTGATAAAATTTATAAAGAATTAAAAATAGATGATGTTAGTGAATTAGTACAAATAAAAGGTAATGAGAAAGATGGATATTATTTAGATTTTGTAGATGATATTGATGATAAGTTAAAGAAGACTATAGATTATTTAGATTCAACTGCGGGAGTTAAAAGCGGAATAGATAAAGATTTTTTAAAGAAAATGATAAAAACAGAAGTAGTTACACAAATGCCAGATTTAGGTGCTGAGGTAAGTGAGGATAAAGGGTTTCAGGGAATTACAAGTATTTTAAGAATTACTCCTAATAAAGATATAGGAAGTCTTAAAGATACAGGTGCTGGGAAGGAAACTGTTAAAACAGAAGATGATTCTAATACTGATGATATGACAAATAAAAGTGAAATTTCAAAACAAGAAAAGGAAGTAAAAACTTGGGAAAAGGGAAAAGAGTTGACTCTTTCCGCAAAAGCTTTTGTATATAGTCAAGAAGAATCTAAATTGCATCCTGGAGAGAAAATTGATTATTGGCCTGCTCAAAAAAATAAAAATACATTACAAGATTTGTATTTAACAAAAGGGACAACTGTTAAATATACAGGAAAGTATAGTATAAGTTTAGATAAAATGTATAATGAAGGTATTATTTATGTTGGTATAGAAAAAGATGATGTTAAAGGTTATATAAAATATAACTTCATAAACAAAGATTCAGGAGGAAATGGAAGTAATGATGATGATGAGGTTGTAAATTCAGGCTATATATCAACTGGTGAAGAAAAAACGACAGATACAATAGATTCTACTGTATATAAATTGAAATATGTACCAAAAGATACGTTTGATGGTTATGTAACAAGTGGAAATAAGGAGGCTTTATATTGTTTTACAATAGATGATGATGGAAATTTATTTACGGCTACGTGGAGTATTGGGGAAGATGGTAAAATTGAAATACAAAATAATTCTGCAATAAATTTAAAAACGGCGTTGCAAAATTATATTGTTCCATCAGCATATTTATTATATTATTATATTGAGGCAGATTATCCAGATTTTTCTAATGATTTGGCAGATGTGGCGCTTAATAGTAAAATAATAATGGCGGTTGAAGATAATGTATCTACTTCAAAAATAAAAACAACATTAGAGAATAAAAAAGTTTCTGAATCAAGTGAGTTCTCTTATGATTGGACAACATCTGGAGATCCTACAGAAGTTACAACTGAGAGTTGTAGGACAAAAACAGAAATAATATATGCAGACACTTGGTGTGTTAAATTAGAGAATAAAAGTCTTTATAAAAGTGATTTATTAGAAGTTACTGTAGGAAAGTCAAAAAATATAAAAATACTAGGAACAGTAGATAAAAAATATGGAGTAGAAGAAATAATAGGAGAAAAAGAATCTGGTTCTGGAACTGATTCTAAAGATGTAACTAATTTTGTAATTGAAAATGGTATTCCTAAAGCAGAAACGATTACTTATACATATGCATATAAAACATATCAACGAACAAGAACAATTACGGATTCTATTTCTAATTCTTATGCTGAGGTTGATAAGGTGAAGCCAGAGGCAAAAGAAAAGGTTTTTACGGATTTGTATAAAAAACATAAGATGTATAATAGATTAAATGATAAAAGATTTCTACAAATTTTGGAGAATGATGATAGAACTGCTAATTTGGTGGATTTGACTAAGTATTTGATGTATATGGCTACTGGAGTTGATTATGGTGTTAAAGAGTATGATTTTAGTGAATATGCAGATACAGAATTGGAGGATGTCAATTCAATTGAAGCAGGAGGAACAGCGTTTGAACAATTTATAAAATATTTACATGCTTGGGAAGGTGGAGCTTCACAAGATGGAAAATATTATATTGTTCAGTCTGATGGATCCAATGGAGGTTCGGCTGTAGGACATGGAGTTGACATTGCGGCAAATGGTGCAGAATTGAGAGCTGCTGGATATAATACAAGTATAGGGTCAAAGATTCCTGTAGATGTAGTAGATGCAATAGAAAAAAGAGTAATAAATTCGCAACTTGCAGACATAAAATCAAAGACAAAAGGATTAAATTTAAAAGAATATCAAATATATGCTTTATTAACTAGACAATATAATACAGGACATTTTCCGAGTGAATTTGTAAATACATATAAGACTTATTGGAATTCAAAAAAAGATGATAAATACGGAAAAAAAGATAGTGTAGATTATAATCATAAATTATATACTAATTTATTGTCAAAGCCAATAACTTCTAAACTTGAAGTATTAAATGGACTTATTAATAGAAGAAAATCAGAATGGTTGTTATTTCAAACAGGATATTTTGATAGAGGTGTTAATGGATATTGTTCTACAGATTCGGTAGAAAGTGGTACAATAGGTGCAATATTAAGTAAAGCAAAAGAAATTCATGAATGTCTAGAGAAAAATAAAGCTAGTTGGAGTGTAGATATATTACCTACATATGAGGAAATTAGAAATTCAAAATATGTTTGTTGTGCTAATTATGTATCAGCAGTTTTGATAGATGCTGGATGTATAGATAAATCTGAATATACACCTGGAGCTGCAACCTTGGAGTCTGTATTAGCTAGAAAAAATAGTTTCAAAAAGATAAGTAATTATAGTGATTTAAAGGCTGGAGATATAGTATTTATGACTAGAAAGAATTCAACTAGTAGAACTGGACATGTTCAAATTTTTGCTGGAAATAGTAAATGGTATAATACTGGAAGTACAGGAACTATACAAGATACTAGTCCAAAATCTTCAACTGATAGTTATGTAAAAGGAAGATTTATATGTGCATATAGATATGTAAAATAATTAAGAAAGGTATTGTGATATATGAAAACAATAAAAAAATATATATTATTTGTTATGATTATTATTGTATTGATATTTTGTATACTAATATTTATGATGTTAAAGCAAAAAAAACAGGAAAATAATGATATAATAAATATGTTAAAACAGGAACAACAGGAAGAAAATGAAGATAATGTAGAGGTAGATTCTAAAATAAAAAAAGTAAGGAATGTAAATAATTATTATAGTGTAAAATATATTGCAATGTCATATGTTAATGGATTATTGAATAAAGACAAGGACATAATATATGTTTTAAATAGTGATTATGTAAAAAATAATAATATTACTATAGATAATTTATATAGCAAGATAAATAGTTATGATAATGAAGGGGATGACAAAAGCTTAGAAATAACAAATATGTTAGTTTCTGAACAATCTTCGAATATTTCGGTATTCTTTGTTTATGGAAATATAAAAGATACAATTACAAAAGAAAAAATACCTACAAATTTTGTAGTTATAGTGGATTTTGAAAATGAAACTTATAATATACTTCCAAGTGAATATATGGATAGTATAGAAATACAAGAAGAAAGCAATTTTGAGCTTAATATAAAACAGATTGAAGCTAATCAATATAATAGTTTTGAGTACGAAGATGTAGATAAAAATACAATAATTTTAGATCATATGGATAAACTAATTAATGAATTAGTTTATAATGTAGATAATTCTTATTCTACTTTATATGAAAAAAATTATAGAGAAACAAGATTTGGAAGTCTGGAAGAATATAAAAAATATGTATCTAGTAATTTAAAATATATAATGTCAAGTGAAATAGAAAAGTATCAAGTGAACGAATATAAAGGTTATACACAATATGTTTTAAAAGATCAAAATGATAATTATTATATATTTGAAGATGATGGAGTTATGAATTTTACTGTAAAGTTTGATAATTATACAATACCTACAGAAAAATTTACAACTACATATAAGGATGTTACAGATGAACAAAAAATACAGATGGATGTTAATAAATTTGTACAAATGATTAATAGACAGGATTATAGAACGTCATATGCACTTATAGATGATGGATTTAAAAGTAATTATTTTAAAACGAATAATGAATTTGAAGAATTTATTAAAAGTAAATTTTTCTTATATAATAGTATTTCTTTTAAATCTATAGAGGCAAAAGGAAATAATACTTATGTGGTAAATGTTGAAATTTCTGATATTACAAAAGAGAGTTCAGAAAATAAAGATCTGACAATAATTATGCAATTAAAAGATGATATGGATTTTGTAATGTCATTTAGTATGGAATAAAATAAAAAAAA
>OLPN01001231.1_pt1 | contig 23961 bp, 20 predicted proteins | sample 1672601 | NCBI WGS metagenome assembly OLPN01 (sample SAMEA3136704, study PRJEB25190) | human gut metagenome | reverse complement strand
AGCCTGATATTTTCATTTTTGTCTTTCTGCAGCTTCAGATAATTTAAGGATTCTTCACCGAGAAATTCGCACTCTTCCATCGGTTTTTTCTATTTTTTTGCTGCTCTTTGGGATTAAAAATGCCACACTTTTTGACTTCTAAGTACTGTTCATGCTCCCACGAAAAACACTTTTTATCCCGGATCAGATTTTTTTGTCTTCATCAATTCCAGTTCCAAACTCATCCAACGAAATGTCATTGGATGAAAAGATTTTCAACAGTTCTTCATTATCAAACTTTATGAAATAGTGTCCTTTTATAAATTATTTTCTTTAACACCATATCCATTAACAAAATATCCTCAATTTGAATACAATTTTTGTGACTAAATATTAAATTAATGGACTTAAAAATACCTGCTTTATAAACCTCTCGTTTTAAATCAAAAGAGGTAATGCATCATTAAGTTCTTTACGAGTCTTTTTTATACGCTGATAAATCCCCCTCCATCTGAAGTGTTGACACACCATAAAGATTCCCAATATCATCAAATACCTTTTCAATTTGCTTCCCGACATTATTTATTTCTTTATTTAAGTGTCTATATATTTCTGTTTTAATAATTTCTGGTACAACAAGCTTTATTTCATCAAAACCCAGCAATTTCACAAATTTATTCAATAATTTGTTCTTAATTTGATTTCTCTGATCAACAACCATATCTAATTATATTAGCATCTAAAAACCATAGTACATAAATCAAATCTCCTCTCCTCGTATTTTTTATAACTTCTTCTACAAAAGTAATATCTATAATTGTCCTCATGCCATTGTAATAATCAGTAAAATTTTCCTATTTCTTCTAGCAACTTTCCAATATCATGATTTTCATGTACATAATCCATATATATTGTTCTACCTGATTTCAAATATAATAACCATCCTTGCAAACACATAGTGTATTCATCATTCAAGTCTGTTAAATCAGCATATTTCCCAACATAATTATTATATGCACAATATTCTTCAATTGCTACAGGATACAAATGTGGATAGACACATTCTTCTATAAGTTTCACATACCCGTCTGCATCAATGACTAGTTTGTTATTCTTTGAATCGTCTCCATTTCTCAATTGTACTTCCAATTCCTCATATGTAAATAGATGACTTGGTTTACCTAATCGCTGTATCTCAATATTAAATATCTGTTCATATCCAATATCAAATTTAACCCCTGCCTCTTCACATTGTTTCTTAACAAAATTTTGCAGTTCATCAACTAATTTTATAGCAACATTTTTGTGATAAACTAAACATCTCTTAATATTTTCTGTTTCACATTGAAATTTTCCATTCTCACAAAGATATTTGCTTTCATAATAGTTATTTTCTAATCCATACTTTATACAATAACCAATATTATCATCTTGACTTCTTATTGCATTCACTATATTTTCAGAAAAATCCCATTGTTTTATATTTTCAATTACAAACACCTTACATTTTTCGTACTTCTCTATTTGTTTTTTCCTCTCTGCCTCCTTTTCAATAGAATTTTCTATTGATGCAAATGGATTCTTATTTGCCAATCTCCTAAATATTTCATATGGAAATATTAATCTACATCGCCTTAGCTTCAGGATATAATTTCTAAACTCCTCTGCTGTCATTTTACTATGTCTAGCATCATATGTTCCGTTGATATCATTATATACAGATGTTTTGGCAAAGATAACAAAACTCCCCTTTAAATACCTATGTACAATTCTGTAGCCCTTTGGTAAAGGTGTACCATCCTCATAATAACCATAGTTTCCACACTTCCATGAAATATAATGTCCCGATACATCTTCCGTCAAACTTTCATATATTTGACCATCACCGATTTCAAAAATAGGCTCCAGTTCATCTAATTCTAATCGAAAATAACTCCATATATAATCTTTCTCAATATTCTCAGCATATAAACATTTAGGCTTAATAATTACATTACCCAAAGATTTTATACAAATACACCCCTCTTCTCCTGTTGTTTCTGCAGATTCAAAATCTTCGCCACCACCACTCGGAACAAACATGTGATTTATATTTGGCATCCTTCCAAGAAAATTTAATACTGTAATAATGTCATCAATATTGCTCCATTTAGCTGAATCTGGTACAATTTTCCCAAACAAAGTATTTTGGATAAATTTCCACTGACTTAAATTACTTTTTTCAAAATCCGCTCTTATTTCCAACCATTCTTTAAGTCGTTTTGCAAACTGTTCCATTGTTGGTCGAAGTTTAGGTTCCTCACGTGTAGAATCATATAACAAATCTTCTAATTCGACAATATGCTCCCCTTTTAAAATTCCTGACAATCCCATCAGTTTGCTCTCTGCATCATATGTTCCATCAAATCCTGTTTCATTCCGTGTCAAAAGCATCCATAAAGTTTTTGCTAAAGAATATACATCTGCTTTTTTACCATCTGAATTTTTTGCATTCCTTTTCATTTCTGGAGCAATCGTTGTCTTTGCCCCAACTGACTCTTTTATCTTAGTCAAATCTTCCTTTTCTGGGTAATCAACCAGTCCGAAATCTCCAAAGCAGTATCCACCCCTATAAAAATATATATTACTCGGCTTAATGTCCCTATGAACTATTCCTTTTTTATGCAACTCATTCATTACGTTTGCCAATTCAATTACACAATTTACAATTTGTTCTACTGATTCCTGTCCTGTAAACTTTTTTGCAATCGGCTCTGCAATTGGCATTGCATACCAATACTTCTTTTTATTTTTTTCATCTGGCAGTCCAGCATCAAAAATTGGAATTATTCCTTTAACTGAATCCTGTATTTTTTGCACTAATCGTGTTTCTATACAAAACCGGTCTTTTTTTTCTTCAAAAAATCTTCCTCCAGTCTTTAATTCCTTAAGTGCTACCATTCTCTCTGTTTTTACATTCTTTGCCAAATAAACATTTGCATTTCCTCCGCTCCCTATCGGTTCAAAATTTTCTATTTTATAGTCTGAATATGCCATACTCTTTTCTCCTTTTGCAAAAACACCTTAACACATTACCATAATATATTTATTCATTTAACGTATTGCTAATTAAAAAAACAAACTCTATAACACTTAATGCGTTAAACAACTGTATACACTCATAACGTTCAATCACTCTGCAACTCTTTCCATGTAAAAGCCAATTTCGATTAATATAAGGCGGTTCTACTCCATTTTTAAACGAATATTCCCCATCTACAAACAATCGATTCAAAAATTCAATAATTGAAGGATACATATCCAAAAATAAAAATCTCTTTGTAAAAAAAGAATCTGTCTTATTAAATTCTGTCTGTAGATGCTCTTCAAATCCTTCCATTGAATACTTTTGTTTATATCTAGTTCCCTTAGGATAATTCATCAACGCATTTGTTCTTGTTTCTATTATTGCTACTAAATACATTGCTGATGTCATATAATCTTCTTGTTCAAAGTAGTACCTTGCTTTAGAAAAATATCTTTGATTAGGAGCTTCACAATATTTATGTTCTAAACTTTGAAAAATATTATCTAAAATGCAACCATTATTCCCCTCAAAATAAGAACTAATCTTAATATCTTCCTGATTGGATAAAAGATTATACCATTCGTTAACTTCTTTGGGATTGGAATGTTCTGAAACAACCCAACCAGCTCGTCCTAATTTTTTACATACTTCCATTTCATATGAATATTTTTCTTCAAATTCCGTTTGTGATAGTTTCTCACTTGCTTTTGTCTCAGCAATAAAATTCTTCATATCATCATTAAAAAATTGAAGAAATTTACTTTCTGTTACATTTTTTAAAACTAAACTAAATTGCCTTAGTGGAGCATTCAAGCTTTCAAGCTGTTCTTTATCAAAATTACAAGCAAGCGAATCTCCTAATTCTTTTAACAATTCTGATATTCTATCCTGGTAAAATCCCATTTCTACCTTCCCTTTCTTAATATGCATCCATCAAACATTACACATTATTTTTATAGTAATAAATTGTATACAATTTTGCCACCGTCAATTTTTACATTATCAAACAATAATGAAAGAAACACAAAACGCCTCCCACATTCTCCAGCCTTAACATTCCATACTCTTTCTCTGTAACGCCCTCTATCTGTATTCCTTGCAAAGCACTCAAGATTCCGATAGTTCATAACCATTCTACTTATTTTATCGGTCTATATTGCAAATATGTTATATTTATCTAACACATAAGCCTGAATATTGCGCTTTCACTTCCCTTCCATCTCCATCCACATCGCCTTTTTCTGCAGTACCTGTCCTTCCTCTATCTCCGGGCGGATGATTGACTTTATTACTTCTTCTGGAGCCTCTGCCTGCAGCAGATCTCTTATCACATTTCTTCGTATCTCACCGATCCACTCGGAAGCATAGATGTCAAGAAGCGTCAGCGAATCAAAGTTTTCTACAAACCACGCTTTCCGCTCCCTCCCGTTGTTTCTCCGTATGAAGGGCTTACTGTATCATACCGGCAGTGATGGTCGGCTCTCCTGCCTTTCTCTTTTATCGTCCGGAGTAGAATGAATCTTCTTTTCCATCTCATCCAGATCCATCATCATAAACGAAAAAGCATCCAGTTCATACAGCCTGATATTTTCATTTTTGTCCTTCTGCATTTTCAGATAATTTAGGGATTCTTCACCGAGAAAATCGCACTCTTCCATCGGCTTTTCCTGTTTTTCTTTCTGCTCTTTGGGATTAAAAATGCCACACTTTCTTGCTTCTAAGTATTGTTCATGCTCCCACGGAAACCACTTTTTATCCCGGATCGGATTTTCCCCACGCACAAAGATGATACATTCATCATCCGGTAAAAGACGCAGCTCATACTCCAACATCAACTCTCTGCCAAGCACATCATAGTTCTGACTGTATGAACCACTGGAGCCTTTGCTTTCTCCACTGGTTCGTTTATCAATCGTCCACTTACCAAGTAACTTTGACACATACTCGTAGGTACTTGCCTCATTTCCGCCAAGATAGATAAAAGTATCGCAGTTTCCCACGATTCCCTCCCATGCACCATCCGCAAAAAGTGTTTTTAACTGCGCCAGGGACTGTAAAATCGGTACACAGTACACACCTCGGCTTCGGCAGGTTGCAAGAATCTTATCAAAGTTATTCGGCATCTTGATATTTGCCATTTCATCCAGCCAGAAACCGACATCCATCGGCAGCTTTCCGCCAAAGAATCTTGCCTGACGGTACAACTCCTGAAAAAGCAGCGTGTAAACCATACCCGGCACAAAGTTAAAGGTGTCATCGTCATCCGGGATAATGATAAACAGATTGCTTTTAGTTTTCTTGTCTCCGTCAATTCCGGTGCCAAACTCATCCAACGGAATGTCATTGGATGAAAAGATTTCTAACAGTTCCTCATTATCGAAAGGCTGCATGCGGGCATTTACCGTCATAATGACGGAACGAATCGTTTCATCCGGACCTCCCCGGTATCGCTGATAGGCTTTTACCGCCGGATGATCCGGCTTCTTTTTTGCCAGTTCTTCCATACGCAGATCCAGTTTCGGCGGTGTGTCCGCATCCACAAACTGAGCCTCATCTAACAGATATAAAATCGTTTTCCAGTTTTTCTGCAATAGTTCCGCCCGCCCTCTTTTCTGGTTATATACTCCCTTGGGACATTCCATCCAGACATAGAGGAAAAGGCTCTCCAAAAACATTCGTTCCGCCTTCTCCCAAAATGGGTCTTGAGAAGAATTTTTAATGTTCGGGGAGTTTGTATTCTGTATCAGATTCGTCACGAGTTTGGTCACATCACTTTTACTGCGGATGTAGAGAAACGGATTAAAGTGCATACTTTTTTCCATTTCACACAGGTTTAATGTATATACTTTGGTATCTCTCTGCTCTGACAGCCATGCTCCCAATTCTTCCACAAGGCTTCCCTTTGGATCGGTATAAATATTGCAGTCATGCAGAGACAGTAAGTTGGGTGTCAGAAAAAAAGCGGTCTTACCGGCACCGCTTCCCCCAACGACAAACACATTGTTGTTGCGGAGCGTATCGGAATCATACCGAAACCGTACATTCTGTGACAGCACTTTATTTTCCGATGACAGATTGCCTTCCTCGTCTACTGTCTTTGCCGCATATTTTTCATTAAACTCCCGCACCTCGCCCCACTTGGCAGAGCCAAATTCATTGCCCGGCATCCGGTTATGGTCACTTCTGCTATAAGCCGTGAAACTTAAAACCATCCATAAAAGTCCGCCTACAAACACCATGCTGAGACTTTTATCGTTATATATCTTCAAGGGATGTAACAGGCACCAGACAATCTGTTCCTTCAGCTTCGTCATTTCCACCTCTATGATATACAATCCACTTAAACAGTAAAATAAATAGAGTGTGGGCAGCAACAATGCCACACACACTCGTAATAAACTCTGCAGTCTTCGTTTTCTCATATCACCGGCAACATGGGTTGCACGGCTTTTCCCTTTTTGTTTTTTCACCAGAATCACCTCTACAATTTTTTTTCTTCGGAGTGCTGACAGATTTTTGCAGCAATCTCTTTTCCAAAGATGGACTATCTGTATTCCACCTGCCCCGCTGATGTTTCAAGCATTCTGTCGCAATCTCTTCATTTTTCTTTACATACTTTCGCAACTCCTTTCCATCCTGATCCAGTTCTGTGATCTCTGACATATCCGATCGTTTCAAATAAGCGAGCAACCGCTTTCCGTCATCCGATAAGCTGGTTGTCTCCTTGTCCAGGCAGATACAACGCACAAAATCCTTTGATTCCTGCTGTTCTTTCGGCAGATTGGCAATATACAGATTCGGAGATTCTGCCACCATCTGTGTCTCCATATCAAAAGTAACCGGAATGTACTCCGGACTTTGATAACGCTCTTTCATCTTTTCAAGGGACAGCACTTTTTCCACTGTTTTCTCCGGAATCAAATGAGGGACAGAAGATTTTCCCTGAATCTCCTGTCCCTCATGAAAAGATGGAAAGATTGCTGCATACTCCGGCTTTAGCTTCCCGATCATTTTCACACGGTCATCGCCTACCGGGGCAAACGCTTTTTCCAGTTTTGTAATATCCAGTTTCACTTTTTCTTTTTCGTTGATGTTTTTCCTTTGATCCAATGCATAGCCCCAGAGTTCTCCATCCCGTTTCAAACAGGTAATCACCGTCTGCCCCTCATCCAAAAGAATACAGTCTGATTTTTTGATCCGTATGGCACTCGAAAGATCTTCTCCCAGTCTGCCACGGGGAATGCGAAACAGATAGGCATCCTTTTCTTCCCGCAGAAGAAGTGATTCCACATTGATGCTGATGGGAAGATATTCTTTATCCCTGATTCTTTCCTGGATCTCTTCCAACTGCTCCTCGTGCATCCTGCCCTCATATCCTTTAGCAGCAAGTTCGTTAAGATATTCCCGTCCTCTCGGACTTGCCGTTCCAAAATACTCATCCAAATCCATTTCTTTTGCTTCCTGCCGAAACTTCTTTTTATAATAATCAATCACCAGCCGTACACTTTCCACATCATCCGGATTGTAGGCAATCTGTGTATAGCCGTCTCCGAGATTTAAGTCCGGCAGTTCAGAAAATGAGACTTTTAACTTCTTTAACCGGTCATAAAAGGAAATCAGCTCTTTCTCATCCTCCAAAGGAATGTTTAGGATGGTGTAACGACCGCCTGTCATTTTCTCCAGATCGGATAACTTCATAGTGTTGTGGGTTCCCTCACTGGCATAATGAAGTTTCATTCGATGCTGTAATGCTTTCACCTGTGCGATCTGCACTCCTTTCTCGGCTCCCTTTGCCGAGAACCGTATGGCTTTTCCCAAACCTTCCAGACCTCTTCCATATAATTCTATGATCTGCACTAACGATTGTAATTCTTCACTCATTTGCTTGCCCTCCTGCTTTTCTTTACATTTTCCTGTTTGCCTTTTTGCTTCATCATTTCATAAAATTCGATACATCGTCGTATCTCCATCACATCCTTTCGCTTCTTTGCCATTTCTAAAATGTCCTCTGCCGGCATTCCTGCTTCTACCGCTTTCCGAAACTGTTCGATCTGTGCTGCTGACAGGTCACTGTCCTCAATCACATACTGCATGACACTCTCATAACTGTGCATGGACTTTTTGCATCCAAAATGTTGCTCCAATTTAATTTGTAATCGTTCTGCCGGATTTTGAATTTCATTGGCTGCTCCCTGCATTTCTGAATCCATCCCCAAAAGAATACAGAGCATCTTTTCATGCTTTGCCAATAGGTCCGTAGTATTCATCACAAGATAACTGTCTATCTGCTGTTCTGACAATCCATAGCCCACTCCCATAAAAATCAATGTCCACTCGGCATCCGTTGCTTCAATCTCATGCTTTTGGATCAGTTTCTTTACTAATGCCATCTGTTCTGTTGTCATAACTGTTTCTTCCTCCTCTGCTGCATCGTTTTGATGAGTTCTTTCTGCACTCTTCTTGTTTCTCTTCGTTTCACATACACGCCACATTGTTTCGTCTCATTTTTCATTTTCCGAAGAATACTGACACTTCGCTCATGGATATACAGCGGTGTTCCGGTTCGCTGATACAACCGCCTTGCCGCCAACACCTGCCGTACCATTGCCTTCTGATATTCCGACATTTCTTTATAAGGGATAAACTGATAATTCCGGCTCATTGCCCAGTCAAGTTTTGTATTTCTCTTCTCTGCTTTCTCCCTTTTCACCGAAACTCTGTCGGTAGTCTTTGAAGCAATGCGCCGGTCAATGTCCGCCGGCATATAGCCCTCACTTAAACGATAGGTACGAATGGCTTTTCCTCTCCCCGGCGGTGTCAGAGCAAGATAGACACCATGCTCTCTCGATACTCCTTCCCGTAGTTGGTAATCAAAATCCCGTACCAGACGCTTCTTGAAATCTGCATAGGATCTGCTTTCCAAAATGCACTGGTCAATATCCTGCTCCACTCGTTCTTTTCCCGTCATTGTTCCTTGCTTCCTGTCGTAATCGGGTGAATAATCCAGCGCCGGATCTTTCTCCTTTAATGGTCCGGTATGGTATTTTTCAGCCAGACGGTTTGTAAGTGGGCGTATCACTTTCTCCCAGTCCCCTTTTTCATACCGGTACTTTCCACCATTTCTTGCCACGGAATTGAATACCAGATGCATGTGCATATGGTCACGGTCTTTATGAACCGAGCAGGCATAATCATAATGATCTCCCAGATATTCCTCGACCCACTCTCGGACAAAACTCAAAGCATCTTCCGGTGCGATCGTTTCATCCTTTGAAAAAGAAAACTTAAAATGATACCCCTGTCTGGTTCCGTGCGTGGGATGCATCTGCTTTGTCAAAAAGAAGGTATCCAGAATCTGCTCCGGTGTAATGCCTGCATTGCTAAAGCACAATCCATCCGTTTTCCTCTCATTCATAATGTAGGGAATGGACTTTCGTAAATGTTCCTCTGTCTTAATGGTATCCATCTTAATAATGAGCGACATTGCGATCACCTTTCATAATCCGTATGGTATGTTTCATCATTCCGTAAACTTCATCCAATTTGCAGAGCAGTTCTTCACTTGGTTCCACATAATTGTGTTCGTTATACTTTTTTGCAATCTGATTGATATTGACACCAATCTTGTTGATCTCATAGATCATCCGCACGATGGAGGATTCAAACTCATCCCTCGTCACATCCGGCGGGCACTTTGCCACACTCCGAATATATTCGCTCATGGTTTTATGATGCAGGCTTGCCTGCTCATTCAGTGCTGCCTTTTCCTCCGGTGTCATTCGTACTCGGAGAATCTCTGTTTTCATGTCATTCAAACAATCACCCCTTTCTTCTGTCTGGACATTTTGTCCAAACGCTGTCTATGTCTCTTTTAATCTGATTCCGTCTGGACATTATGTCTAAACGCTAACCATGTCCTTTTCCATTTGAGCCCGTCTGGACATTATGTCCAAACATACCATTTTTGCTGCTTTTTTGATGTTCATTTTTGGCACTTAAAATGTGCTTTTTATCTCTTCATTCGAGCCTTGCAAGATACGCATGATGTGGACACATCCATGCACATATCTTGTAAGGGGACTCCGTTCCCTTATACCCTTATGCCCTTATATACAGTAATAGCGTTATTTTTTATGCTTTCGTCTGGAACTGACTTTTGACAACTTTTTCTTGGCTTTTTTTGCCTTATGTGATTTCTTTTTCGCTTTCTTCTTTTTATGAACCGCCTTCTTTTTTGCCAGTTTTTCCCTTTCTGTCTTTTGCTGCTGTTCCAGCTTAGCCTGTTCTTCCTGCAATTCCTTTTCCTTCATCTGATTGACTGCCGCTTCATCGTATGATGTTTCTGAAAGAGACATCTGACAGCTTTTCAGATTGTAGCTGCACTGATAGACACTGCCATCTGACAAAAGAACAAAACTGGTAACATCAAATGCCTTCGTCTGCTGATAGGTCAGTTTTTTGACGGATCTGCATTTCCTGTCCTGACAAATCTGAATCAACTGATTTTTCAAATCTTCATAAGCTGCGTCCGACATAAATCCTAAAAAGGTATTAAGATTTGTGGTATCCACAGAAATCGCTTCTTTGGTTTCTTGCGGCAGTTCACGATCCGGAGCATTCTCTGTCGCAGTCACAGATGCCCCCGATGCTGTTTCTGTAACGACCGCTGCGCCGGTTGCCGTATTGGTTTTATGAACCGTTTCCAATCCCGCACCGTGTCCTCCCATCATACTTTTCATGATAACTGCCACAATAATCGCAACAAAAAGGAAAAATACCAACGCTGCCATAACAGTCTTTCTTCCCTGTCCCCTGTCTCTTTGCTTCCAATAAAATCTTCGTATGTTTCTTAACATGACTTCCTCACTTTCTATCCTGTTTGGACATTTTGTCCAAACGCTATTTTTTGTCCTATCTCTTTAACTGTCTGGACATTATGTCTAAACGCTACTTTTTGTCCCATTTCTTTAACCGTCTGAAATAAGTAAAATTCGTATAAACACCAAACATCGGTCCCTCTGTATTTCCGGTCAGGGAAGAACCGCTGGAACTGGTACAGTGAAGCCAAACCACTCTGCCATCCTTCATTTTCCCACAATAAATCCCAACATGATTTGCCCCACCGGTTCCACCTGTCTTACTTTTCAATCCAATATCTCCCGGCTGTAACTGGTCAGCAGATATGTCCTGAAACTTTTTGGAACCGATAAAAGTTGCTGTCGTAGAACCATATGGCACACTGGTCACTCCTGCTTTATGAAATGCCCATGCGGAAAAAGCAGAGCAGTCCAAAAACTCCGGTTTGTCCCGTCCATCCGACTGCCGTTTCTCCATGCTGTATTTTACCGTCCCAATTAAAGAAGCACCTTTTTCAATCACCTTCCACGCCTCCGCCGGTGCTGTATTATTTTTCTTTAATTCTTCTAAAATCTTTTTGGCGGATTCATTGGATACACTGGTTTCTTCATTCATCACATAGTAACGAAGTACATGAGGTACATACTCGGTATCACCATAAGAACTGTACCCAAGTTCTGCACACATCTTCGCAGAAAAGATCCCGGCATTTTCTTTGGTGTAACAGCCATAATTTTTTAATGCCCAGTCTATGTAACCATTTCCAAAGTTGTACCCCTGCAGGGCAAGAGAAATTCCTTTTATGTCATTCGGACTTTGACACTTCGCTTTTGTTAGGCAGTCCGATAATTCATGCGTTCCGCAGTCAATGCTTTCTTCTGCACTGTCAAGCGGTGGATTCACATTGTAATAAGATTGTGCCGTCTGCATGACATCCGGTTCCGTTCCGCCACTTTCCTGTTCGATCACAGCAAGACACAGATCCACATAATCATCAATTCTATATTTTTCACAGTATTCCGAGACAAGTTCACGGAAACTTTCTGTCTTTTCAGATACCTGTGCCTGATAGGTTCCATCCTGTGATTCATTAGCAGCACCGCCGGAGCCAACCACCGCTCCGATTGCTCCCACGATAGCTGCCACAAGAATAATCAAAAGAAGGGCTATCCATACAGCCGGATTTGCCGCTACTGCCTGAACAACACTTTGTATTGTCTTTCCCAAAGATTTTCCTGCCTGTGCTCCTGCTTTTGCTCCCGTTTGAACAGCTCTTGCCGATTTCTCCGTTGACTTTCTTGCAGCCTTTCTCTTTTCTCTGCTTTGCAGCTTTTTATGCACAAGCGTTTTCATGCCGCCCACTGCCGTATGTGCGCCTTTTCTGGCAGTTTCTTTAGAAAGCCTGATAGGTGCATCTTCTGTATGCTCCATATTTCTTTCTTCATAAGAAGAATCTGCCACACTGCTTCCAAGCAATATCAGATGCATGGACTGCACCATAAGCTCCTTTGTTTCATGAATAGAAAAAAGGACACGCTCACTTTTGGATGAACTGCCCTTCTTCTGCTTTTTGCCTTTATTTAGTTTTTCAATGCCTTTTTTCTTGAACCGGCTCTTTTTCCGTCATATCATTTTTTCTGCCTTAGCCATTTCTCTGGCTTTCTTTAACATTCGCTGTTTGGAACGATAATCCAGACTTTTGAACACACGCTTCGCCGGTTCACTTAATGATTCAATGACACCTTTGTCAAGATGATCCATTCGCTGCCACCTCCAATTATATTCAGTGGGCTGTATGTATGCTTTTGATTTTTCTGTTGAATGTTTTGGGGAAATATGATATATTGATATTAGAAAAGGAAAGTATCCATTCCAAAGTGGATACTCCCAGGGAAATTTAGATGTCCTTACGGACACCGCCTATCCTGTTGGCAGACAGGATAGGCATTTTTATTTTCGCTTGTTTCTCTTATTGAGAAAGGCAAGCAACGCTATAACAAGACTACCAAAGGCACATAACAATGTTAATATGCCGATGAAAATCGAAAGGATTTCAAAAGCTGTCATCTGCGCCACCTCCCTTCCTATGTATTCCGGCAAGCCGGTCATTCGGTGTTGGGAGGCTACCACCCTGTCATGGGTACTTTCCTATGGCTTACGCCATGCAACTAATATATCATTTTTTCCGCCATAATTCAACGATTTTCGTCAATTCATCTGCCCTTATTGTCTCTTATTTTTTCGATGTTTGCTTCGCATTTCTGTCATTAACCATTTCATGAAAATTGGTATTAAATAACTGATAAAGACTACTGTCTTTTTCCATTGTATTATCAAACGGAACAATCTTATCGCCAAACCGGATAAGTCCCATTCCCGGCTCTGCTCCATTCACACAGGCAAGCTGCTCGGAAGAAATATCAAACAAATCTTCTACTGCTTCCTTATCCATTGTTCCCTGATCCAGCAAAAGCATAAATTCAGAGTTGGAAACCATTGTTTTGGTAGAACGGTTTCTCTGTGCATCAATCAAATTCTGGCTCATCCCGGTACAGATACCGCCACGCTTTCGGACCTCACGCCACATCTTCTCCAGTGCATGTAAACTGTATTCTTCTCCCCAAAGTTCGTGCATCTCATCCACATAAACCCATGTAGCAACTCCATCCGACTGATTATATTTGATCTTAGCCGTGATACTTTCAATCATCACAAGCATTGCCATTGCCCGCATTCGTTTTCCCAGTTCCGAAAATCCATACACGGTAAAACGGTTCTCATCGGATATGGACTGCTCTCTGGCAAAAATGTCAAGCGTACCATCTGCAAATACTTCCAACTGGTCTACGATCTCCTGTGCTGCTTCATTCCCCTCGTAATGCTCAAGAATATAATCTCTCATCACCGGAATTGTCGGAGATTCCGGACGGTTTCGTGTCCGTCTTTTGTCTTTTCGCTTCTTAAAGTATTCCTCATACATATGGCTCACTGCTTTATCAATCACAGCGATGTGTCTGCTGGTAAGCGGCACCGGCTTCAATGCCTGTTCACAGATCGCATAGGCAAACTCTGCTTTTTCCGCCACAAAGCGGTCAATGTCCGGCACAACATCCGGTACATGAAACGGATTGACATAAAAGACATTTTCCGCAGACTGTGTCAGATTGATATACTGACCACCCCAAGCTGCAGCAATGTCTTTGTATTCACCCATTGGATCTACCACGATAATGTCATCCTTTGAGAAGCATAACACCTGCCCCATCTCCGATTTCTCATTATAGGACTTCCCGGAACCCGGAACACCAAACACCATCCCGTTTCCATTCTTTAATAATTTACGGTTTCCTATGATCAGATTTTTGGATACCTTGTTAAATCCGTAGCAGTATCCCAAATCATCATGGATTTCCTGCACATTAAACGGAATGAAAATGGAAAGTTCCTCAGAGGTAATTGTCCGCATCGTATCAACAAATCTTGCTCCCGTCGGCAATGATGTATTTAAGGCATCCAGCTGTCGATAGGAATGTGGAACAATATCCATGTTGTGTGTTTTTCCAATGATACGCACTTTTTCTGTCCGCTCCTCCAGTTCTTCCATTGAACCAGCTTTTACCACAATGGTAATTCCTACATAAAGAAGCCGCTCATCAAACGAAGAAATACGATCAAGCATCTCCTCGGTATCTCTTTGTTGCTTTCTTCTCTCGTAATTGATGTTAGTTGAATAATCTCCATTTTCGTTTTTCAACTCCTGCTCACGGTTAATGCTTCGCTCATTAGACATGTACTTTTTCATCACCATCTGATAAGCCACATCATTGTCAAGTGGCTCCACATCCATCGAATAAATGATAGGGAAGTCCATGTTTGTCAGTTCATTTAAGAATTGATCCGTCAAACCGTTCGGGTATTTTCTGATAAACATCACACAGGCGCAGCTTCCGCCCTCCATCTCCAGATATTCCGGATGCTCCCGTAAAGAAATATTGATAATGTCATTTCTCCAGTCCCGTTTCAGATGCAGATATTCATTCCAGTTAAAAGAAAAAGATGCCTCGTCACCCATGCGATAATAACTGTGTAATGCTCGCAAGCGTTCCGTGGCATCTAACGGTATCAGGCAGCTCCCCAATCGGTGAAATAACTGCTGTATGGAGAACTCTATGGTGTTAAAGTAATTTCTGGCACTTTCATAATCCGGCTTTCTGCAACTGACAATGAAATACTTGGATTGCAAAAGTCCTCCCCGTCCTTCCTGCAATCGCTTTTCAATCAGCTTGTGGTATTCTTTCGCCAAAGGCTCCATTTCTTTGCTGACTGCCTTCTGCAAGATTTCTTCCCGCAGCCTTCCATTGTCGGCATAATGATTGGATACAATCACCTTGTAGCTGACATTCATTGACCTGAGCAACGTTTCAAACCTCTTGCCGGTTTCTTCTTTTTCTTCCTCATCCTGTGTGGAAAAGTTAATATCATCAAACAGATACATCCTGTCAAACTGATGAATCTTCTTTTTTCCTCCGTCTTTATTGGTTGGACTCTCCAGTTCAAAGATACCGTTTTCTGATATTCGGTAGATCGGTATCGTATCCTGGATACATAACGGCACTTTGTAAATGCGTTCTGTCTGGGGAGTCAGCGAGTCCTTTCTGAATAATTTTAGCATTTGTTTTAACCTCCTGTTTTAATTTTGAGTAATAAAAAAGAACTACCGAAGTAATTCTTTTTATATTTTTCAATATATCAATTCTTCAACTATTGCTCCCTTCAAGAAGGCAAAACCACGATTATCGCCTTGCAAGCTAATACTATCTACTTGTTCATATTTTCCCAATGCCTCAATATCGCTATACGTCAATTTAACTTTAATAGCTACATCCGCTTTGTTCATTTTTAAGTAAATATTTACAGTTTCATTTTGCAACACAACTAATCGCTCAGCAAAGCCGTTTATTTGTATCATCATATCAACTGCGTTACCTGCTCCTGCATTCATTATCTTATAATTAAACATATATGGTATGGTTTTGCTTTTCATTGCTAACTTATCTGTTTGTTCCAAACAACAATGAACATTCAAACAGTTTTCTTTGTCAAAGACAAATATTCTATCATTCTCCCCTAACTCGACCTCCTTATTTACATAACTGCATCTTGTTTCCAAATGAGGTTTTATACTTCTCTTTCTTCTCTCTAATTCTTCCTTATCTCTACGTATCTGTTTCTCCTCATTATCCTTTGTTGTATACCAAATAGTAATTATTACAGCTAAAATTGTTGCAATTCCGCCTATGTAACTTCCTAAGAAGCCAGCCCACTCTGCATTTGTCAAATTACTTTCTATGCTATTTCCAAAAACAAAACAATCAATTCCTATTGGTAATAATATACCAATCACAATCAACGTCAAGGTAATAATGATGAATCTATTTTTATATATAAAACCATTTTTTCGTTTTTCTTTCAAACACTTACCTCCCCAAAAATATAAAATATTTTACCATTGAATCATTAACAATTATTTTCATTATACCCCCGCCCACATTATAATGAAAGCACATTATTATTAAATTTGTTTTACATACTCCTGTCCCCCTCTCTTCATCTCTTCTATCTCCTCCCTAGCTGTAATCATAGCAAGAGCAACATCCTGGTTTCCAAACTTCTCCTGATAACAAATGCACCTTGCTAATCCTTTGGTTTTCGGCATGTCCTTCACCTGCACAGCATATTCCTTAATCAAACTTCGTTCTTCCTCATTGTATATCTCCTGCTTTGGGTCAAATTCACGAAGAATCAGTTCTGCTGACACATTCTCCGACACTTTACCGATTACCTCTACATCATGGAGATTTTCAACCAACTCACAAATCTTTTGAATGGCGGCTTCTTCCGTATGGATTGCCGGATAATACCGTATCATATCCAAATCCATTGTCTTGCCGGACACCAGATCCACTTGAGTGTCGTCCCTTTCTGATTGTCCCGGTGTATGTACCAAAATACCAATGCTTGGAACGCCATTAAGAGTTCCTTCTCTATACTCATTCCAAAGTGCGATTGCCTCATTGACGTTTTCTATATCATCCCGGTATCTTCCCATGGAATGAAACTCACCGCACTCAGCAACGGTATAGGTAATCTTTGGTGGAACGTACCGGCTATGCTCTACTGCTTCTTCAAATTCATCTAAATTGACCGGAACCAGTGGTGAATCCTTTCTAACACTTCCTTTTACAATGTTACCGTCCGGATATTCTCGCAGATCTGCTACGATTTCATCCAGTGCCTCATAAATAGATATGTCCGAATCATCATATACGCCACCGTCAATCTCTTTCATATCTAATCCATAAATGGTATAGTCATACCCTTCCGTTGCATCCTGGATATAGATATACCGGTCTGCAATAGAAAACACCATCTCACTTTCCATGTAAATTGCAGCTTGCCGTAAAAAATCTGCGATATTTCCAGACTTGTCGTCTTTGATTGGATTGATATCCACCTTATGATTTCCTAGAAGAAATTCATCCTCATGGAGCAGATTGAACAAATCATCTTCCCGGATGTCTCCCTTGTACTCAACTACGATGTCGATGTCCGAAGTCGATTTTTCTGTTCCCCGACATCGGCTTCCATAAATCATAACCTCACCAATCTGTATCAGTAAATCCTGTCGTCTTATCGCATCCATCAGATAATCCCGTACCGCATTTTCCACTTCTGATGCATTCATCCCTTCTACTGGACGAAAATACGTTTCTGTTTTCTCACGGAAACCGGCAATCATTTTCTTCTGTTGTTCCGTCCGTTCAAACCGTTCCACAAAGAAATCCTTCAATTCAGAAAAACCAAAGGAATCCACATAGAATGCTTTCTTCTCCGTCTCGGATTCCAAAACAACCACGTCACTTACGGATAAGGAATGCCCAGTAAAATTCTCCGGACGATGGATGTTAAATCGTTCATAGATTGTTTCCAAAGTCTCTCCCTGTTTCCATGCTTCTTTGTACTTTGATTCATAATCATCTGCGTTTACCTGCATTCCACTTACCTGCACATGATTCATTTTCAAAAAACGGTAGGCTTCTCCATTGCTGCCTTCCTTAATCTGCAGAATTTCGTAAGTAACAGGAACAAATGATGTTGCTTGATAGAAAGTCTCTTCTTTCACGCTGTCTGCCACATGAGAAATCAAAGAAGGATACTGGCTCGGTTCAAACAACTCCGGCACATGTTCACGCATACTGAATATTTCTCCTGTGCTTCCCGCCACAAGTACATGGTCATAAAAATCTATATCCAGCAAAACGCCAGCATACATCATTTTTTCTGTTACATCAAGATCCAGTCTGCTCATTTGAAGATCCGATGATGGGTGATTGTGAATCATAATGATAGCTGCCGCATTCGACAAAATGGCAGATTTGTATAATTCTCTTCCGGTTATCAAAGAAGAATTGACACTTCCAATGCTGACCACACTGAAATTGATGGGGTGTCCTTTTCCATCCAGATTGACAACACAGACTTCCTCCCGGTCAAGTTCTGCTAATACCGGTGCCAAAACAGAAACAGCTTTCTCCGGCATATCAATCGTTTCCCTGCTGAACATACTCTCTTTGCCAGTCAGTTTTAACCGAACGTCCACCTGTTTTAATTCATAACTCATTTGAAACCACCTCCACGGTTATCACAAGCATTGTTTCCTCATCTTTTTGCTCAATCAGTTGTTTCAATTCTTCCAAAGAATGAATTTCAATCTTTTTTTCTCTCATATGCTGTCCTCCCGACTAATGGCTTTTGCCACTATGCTTGATTGGTTCATGACTGTGTTCCGGCTGCACATTCACTTTTGGCGGCTGGTTCTGTTTCAGTTCCTTCTCTTGTGTACAAAAACTGAGTTTATGTTCCTTCGCATCATACTGATAAACATGATCCGATAAAAACTCATTGGGAGATACATAAGCCGCATTAACACTTTTCACGATACTTTCAAGTTCTTGCGGACTCATATTACTACTCTTAGGCAGAATCAGCACTTCGTGCACCGAAGAAGGAATTACAAAATAATCACCGCCCACTTTATCCGCTACCATTTTCTGCACATTTTCATTGATTATACAGGTAGCACCGTTTATCTTTGTTTCATTTGTCAAACAATACATCTGCGATGCGTTAGGCGGAATCATTTCCCGGATATAATCTTTCGCTTCTTCCATAGAAATTCCTTCATTTTTTGAAAGTTCCACAGCCATGATATCTGTCATAATATCGTCAAGCGAGTGAAATGCTGCCGGAAGCAGCCGTTCCATATTTTCAAGTGCCTGTTCGTGCAATTCTCCTGTTGTGACACCATACTTTTCCATCAAAGCATTTGTAATCGCAAGAGAACTTAGTGTATTAGAATCCCCTGACACTTTTACACGATAGGTAACTGCTAAGTCCCCCAGCTTGGTATAAGGGACATCTTTTAAACCAAGCTGATTCCTTTCCAGATTCACAAGTCTTGGGAAAACATTGTCTTTTACCTGTTCATAGTCGAACAAATCATCCAGCGGCATCTGAATTGCTCTCTCCTCAAGCGGTGCGATATTTTCAATATAAGTATCTGCAATACTGGATACGAGTTCATCCAGATTTCTTCCCTTCTGATACTGCTCGTACAGTGGATTCAGATAAATATTAGGTGAAAGATTACTGTCCGGATTGCGAATACTCAATCCATCTAACACAACATCGTTGTTTTTCACCACTTGCTGAATACTAATCTCCGCCTCTTCAAACCGTTCCGGCAGATAATCCGTTACATTCTCTTTGATATACTCCATAAATTCACTATAACTTTTCATTTCGTTTTACCTCTTTTCTTTCTGTCTGGACATGATGTCCAAACGCTGTTTTAATGTACTTGTGCCAAGTTGGATGTTCTTGTTTCTGTTGGTTCTCGTGACTTTGTATGGTAGATATGCCTTTCTTCTCCTACCGCACAAAGTCCTCTCAGTATTCTCATATGATCAAACGGCTTCATCCGGTTTGTTCCGGAATCATACTCATACGCAGCATGGGATTTCATTGCTGTCGAAGATAACACCGAATCTCCCAACTGACTTAAAATGGAACGCAGATAAATCACACTGTCCTGTTCCACTTTTGGTGCGATCAGATATTCTGTATCCGATACCGGTATGGCATAAAAATCACCATCCATATATTCTGACATCTGCTTTTGCATTTCCTCACTGTCAAAGCTCTCTGCATTCTGCTCCGAAGAAAAACAGACCACTTCGCTTTCTTCTTCCGGCAGAGCATCTAATAGCACTTCTCTCGCCCGTTCCTCTGTCATTTCATACTCTTCCATAAATTCCGGCAGAAGATGTTCTAACAGCCATTCGCCCAAAGGAGTCACCGTCGGTTCATTTTCGAGTACCGGTGTCCCGCCTTTTTCATCCATATTTAACAAGGCATCCAGTTCCGCTAACCGTTCCATCTTCTCCTTCAGTTCTTCCTCCGCAGGAAACGGCTTTTGCACCTCCATCTTTGCCGTTTCCAACTGGTGTGTGACATTATTAAGTTTTGTCTCTGCTTCTGAAAGTTCCCCAGCCATGCCATCTAAAACATTATGAAGTCTTGTGATATTTCCAAACGCATCCGAGCCAAGTTCAAAGTTGTGGCTAAGTTCTCCTTTCAAACTCATCACAAACTTGCGGTTAAAGGAATCAAAAGTGACTTTCATCTTCATGCCGGCATACTCACCGATCTCTACCATCTGCTGCAGGGAATCCATCTCCTGGCACATGGCAAGAATAGCTGTTCCTGCTTCCTTTTTGTCCGTAAAGATGCGGTTTCCCACTTTCATGGAAAAGTTGTCCTTATCCGCCGGAAGATTCTTTCGCACGGTTTCCATATCTGTCTGAAATCCCCGAATCCGCTCCTGCAGAACTTCAATCTGCTTCGGATAATTTTTTGCGATGTTATCCTCCAGCCGGTAGATCTGACTGGTATGGTTTGCTTTCATCAGTTTCAGCCTGGATACCTGAATATCTAAATCCATCTTTTCCTTGATATAAGGATTTCCGGTAGCCAACGCTTTCACTTCCGCATAAGTAAGTGCTGCTTCATCCACATCCTCACAGCTTCGTACGGGTGATTTACTTGTCATGATCTGGCTGATGAATTTCTGCTTGTTTTCTATTACCTGCCACGAATAACTGTCGAATGTGCCTTCTGTCACATAACGAAAAATAGACACGGTATCATTTCTGTTACCCTGTCTGAGAATACGTCCCTCCTGCTGTTCAATGTCAGTCGGTCATTTTTTGCGGACAGTTCAATACATGCCCTTCGGTTCCTCTCCCTACTCCTGCGTTTGCTCTCGTTTGATTTCTCCCTCTGTATCCTCTTAGCACAAGCGGGACAATACTTTGATATTCCAGAGCTGGGGACGTATTCAACACCGCACACCGTACAATTTTTAGGCTTTAACGCCGTCCACCGCTTTGTGGGTGTGATATGTAATTCACCGACAAAGCCGATGAATTTATAGTAAATCTTGATTTCCTGCCTTACTGTCCCGTCCGCAAGTTTCTCACGTTCCGAAACAAGTATCTTGTCTATGAGTGCGTTTATGATGGTTGCGTCCAACTCTTTCAGCCCCTGATAGTTGCGGATTAGGGATAGAAAGTCCCTCACGCCCTGCGATTTCTCATAGCTGTCATTGAGCGTTTCCGTTACCTCTTTCAGCCGTGCTTCAATTTCAAGCTGCTCTTTCTGGTATTTCCCCGACATCATCTCAAAATTCCGCTCCGTGATACGCTCCATTACCTTGTCCTCATAGAGAGAGGAAAACAGCCTGTCAAGCTCCGCAAGGCGTTTGTTCAGCTTCTTCTTTTCTTTCTCTAATGATTTCGCCCTGCTCTGGTCTGTTTCCGTGAGCCGCCTTTCTATGGCTCTGACCGCCTTTTCATCATTGACCGCCATATCCGCAAAGCGGTTGATGTCGGCAAGGACGGCATTGAATAAGTCCCTCGCTTCAATGCTGTGTGCGGTACACATAACATTGCCATATCTGCCATAATTATTGCAGGTGTATTGTACGCAGTCGATGATGTCGGGGCGTTTCCTCCTGTTGGCACTCGCCGCCCGCATCGCATAGCCGCAGTCCGCACACTTGATAACGCCCGAAAAGATATTCTCAAATCCCCCTGCGTTCTGCTCCCGCCTGCGGCTCGTCATAAGCTGCTGTACGGTGTCAAATTCCTCCTGCGTGACTATCCCCTCATGGGTGTCTGGTATCACTTCCCATTCTTCGGGCAGCTTAGAGGGGCGTTTCTTGCTTTTCATGTTGGCTGCAATCCGCTTGTAGCCTGCAAGGTTGCCCGCATATATCGGGCTTCTTAAAATGCCCCTCACGCTGTTCTCGCTCCAAATATAACGGTTTTCCTCGTTATCCTCAAAGTACCGCTCATAGCCTGTTGCCCCTTGCTCCACCGCATAAGCGGCAGGGCGTAGGATATGCTGTTTGTTGATGTGCTTGCGGATTTTGGCGATGCCGTTGCCCGCTAACGCAAGGTCGAATATCTCCCTTACCACATGGGCAACTTTGTCATCTATCAGCAGATGGTTGTGGTCGGCAGGGTCTTTGACATAGCCATAAGGGGCTGTTGTTCCCATGAATTTCCCCTGCTGAAACCTCGCACGGTACGCCGATTTTATCTTGACTGACACATCGGCAGAATACATTTCGTTTAGGATGTTGCGGAAAGGCGTGATGTCCATAGCGGATTTGTTTAAGGTGTCCACGCCGTCATTGACCGCTATATACCTCACGTTATGCTCTGGGAAAAAGACTTCCAGATATAACCCACAATCAAGATAGTTCCTCCCCAGACGGGATAAATCTTTTGTAATCACGCAGTTTATCAGCCCGTTTTCAATGTCCTTAATCATATTCTGGAAACTTGGTCTTTGGAAATTTGTTCCAGAGTAGCCATCGTCAACATACGTTTTTGCTAAATGCCATCCCTGCCTTTTCACATAATCCGTGAGGATGGATTTTTGTGTCGCAATGTTCGCACTCTCGTTATCCGTGCCATCGTCCTTTGATAAGCGGCAGTAAATGCCGACTTCATAAATCTTGTTCTCCGTTCTTATTCCTGCCATACTGTAAAACCTCCATATCTGTCCTAACGTTTTCATGTTCCATTGCGTACATTCTAAGCGGACAGCCCCTCATTGTCGAAGGTGTCGCCCTCGGCAATCTTCTTCCGAATATCCTCGGAGATAATCGGGACAAACGCTTCTGTAACGGTCTGTGTGCCGACATATTCACGGCTGATTATCATCTGCACTGGTGCTTTTGGCACGATACGCTTTCTCTTTTTATCTGCTTTCTTATCCTCGCCCATACTTAAATCTTCCTTTCCAGACAGGGCAGGAGAACGTCTGGAAACGCCCCGCCCTGTCAATCAGATACCATCAATCCCCGCTGTTTACTTCTTTCTGTAATGCTTCAAGGAGTGCCGCTGCTTCATCAGCGTTCAACGTGATACCCTTTCCGCACTTCTCACGGTTCGGGGAAAAGCTGCGGATGTCATATTTCGGCTCTCTCCCGTTCCATGAAATAAGATTGATTTCCTTTGTGTAGCCGCTGTCACTCGCAGACAATACGGCGATTTCCTTTACAATCTCATACTGGATTTCTTTCATTCCTTACCTCATTCTCCTTAAAATTCTGTCTTTCTTCTGTTCCAAATTCCTGCATTTACTTCCCGAAAAAAGAAGGTTAGCGGCTGTCCCTGCTCCGTTTTCTCTGCAACTCACGTTCCAGAAGTCGGATGATGGTTTCCTCCATCTGCTTCGGCGTTGTGTCCTTCGGAAAGTATTTTTTCAGTTTGCTTGTGTTGATTTTCAAGGTTTCTTTCTGGTTTCCCTTTTCCTCCGTCATAATGGAAAATATCATATCCATGTCAAGCTGCCCGCTCTGGCTCATGCTTTTCATCCGCTGTGCCTGTGAGAGTGAGGGCGTTGCTTCTTCGCTCTCCATCGTG
>OLPN01001217.1_pt1 | contig 24148 bp, 20 predicted proteins | sample 1672601 | NCBI WGS metagenome assembly OLPN01 (sample SAMEA3136704, study PRJEB25190) | human gut metagenome | reverse complement strand
CGGTCCGCCGTAGCCTCCAACTCCGTATCCGGGAAAAGAATCAGCGCATAAGCCACAGCCTCCAGCCATTTGGCCGCGTCGCTGTCCTGAAAGACCATGCCATAGAAGCCGTCTCCCACATCCTCTCCTCTGAGGGCCTTCCCTGCATTGATGAAGTTCCGGATCACATGGCTTTTTTCCACGCCCTCCATCTCATCGCAAAGCACCTTATACTGATACGGAATCACCACATCCTTGATGAGATGCTGATAACGGCCGACAAAACCCTCGGCGGTGGTGAAATCTTTCAGTGAAATCTGTTTTTGTACTTTCATTTTGAGTCTCCTTTCCAATGGGGACGGTGTTTTTGGCTCTTTTCCTGTCCCTGTTGACCTTCTCTAAAGCTAAAAGAACTGCTGTATTTCTCCAAGGTTGTTGTCACAACTTCCAGATTATTCAGATCCGAAAAGATGGATTCTTTGCTTACCCTTGTAATTCCCGTCAGCAGCCCCTGTTCCAGATGCTGGTTAGTCTTAAATGTGGAATTAAATATGCTTCGAATTAAAAGCCGTAAGCTCTCCCCAGTGACCGGATACATACGCTTCCTGCAGCTTTCGCAGCTTGTCATTTTTCCAGATATTCAGCCCTTCAAAATATGTTCCAAGCCCTGAATACTTCACGGAAAAAAAGTATTCTACCCTACTCATATTCAAAATTTTTCCAAACCGTCTCGGCCGGGTAATCAGCGTCACACTGTCCTGATTCTCCCATCATTCTCTGATAAAATCCGTCTTATCTATATAAAAACAATGGTTTTCTCTGATCGATATAAAATCCTGATTTCCTATGGAGATTACTGATTTCATGCTGCCGACCTTCTTTCCTGTTATAAAAAGAGTTTCATGCCACCCAATCTCTTCATTGAGATCATGATAGCATGAAACTCTTTTAGCGTAAAGTCAGATTTTCCTTGTTCTCTCTGATCTGGACATTCCTGCAGTCCTTCAGGGCGTATAATTCCTGATTTTTTTCAGAATAATGGATCTCATTTTCTTCAATCCGGATATTTTTATGTACCGTTCTTTCCTCCGATGCTTTTTCAATCACAGGATCTATAAAAATCACACCGTCACCCTGGCAGTTGTAAAATTTGTTATTTCGTATCAGAACATCTTCTACTCTGCCTGACTCATACCAGTTGTTTGCATCGCAGGAAATGTAAATGGGCGCCATACTCAATTTACAGAATGCATTATTTTCAATGACAATCGGTTTTCTGCTTGTAACCAGAACGCCTCTGGTGGGAATTTCGCGAAACTCGCAGTTTCTTACCTCAACCTCCGGAGTGAAGGTGATGTTTTCCACCACATAAGCATTTGCTTCCACTTCCTCCGGAACCGCTTCCCGGAAGCGGATAACGGTATCCGCAAGGCTTTCCACCTCACTGCTGTCTCCCGATGCATATAGCGTACGGTAAGCTCTCTTCCGTCCTCGCTCACCGCTACTACCTGCTGAAAAGTTCCATGAACGTTGATCGGATCATCGATCCCTGTGCAATTATCAAACAGATGATTCTCACGAACCGTAATCTTTGTCACGCGGTTACTGCTCTGATTATTTCACTGCGAATCGTGGCAAATACCGTCATTTTTCCATGAAAAATAAAGTGGGAATCATTTCCTTCTATAGTAATATGGCTGAGATCTTCCACCAGAATACCGATTTTCTTATTTTTATACTCCGGATCTGCTCCTACGGTATTGGAAACATACAGCTCCCTTTCTTCCGCCCGGTCCGGATAAAAGTGGTACACTCCTTTTGGAAAATCCAGAGTAATTCCCTTCTCCAGATCTTGCTGGCGGAACTTCTTCGCCTGCTCCAATGCTCTTATGACTGCTTCCGTACTGTCCGTCTTTCCACTGGGATCTGCCCCGAAATCAGTCACATAAATCACATGATTATTTTCTGTTTTTGCCACATAGCGCCCCTCGCTTTTCATTTTTCCTCCTATAGTTAAAAAAATTTCTTCCAATCCACAAGGGGCAGTCTTTTATATTTCTTTGAATTTTTAAGGGTATATAAAAAAGCCTGAGCAGAGATTTCAATGATTCTGCTCAAGCTTTTTTGGGGGGATTCCCGGTGGTTTCCGGCTTCACGCCATCGCCCGATACAGCCGCTCTTTCGACAGCTCCGGTGTCTCGTTCAGGGCATAGGAAAACTCGTCTACCAGCAGGTGTTCCACCTGTTTTTTGTAGTTGGATTCCATTTCGCCGAACTTTTTTCCGCTCTCTTTTGTCTTCTTTTCCTTCTGGTACAGTTCTTTGAAGAGTTTCAGGTGGCCGGCTATATCGTGCCTTGCCATAAGTCCGTCATAATAGGCTTTCAGCTGGGCCGGTTTACTGACGTAAAAGGGAGCTGCTTCCATGGATTCGAGCTCTTTCAAATAAGTACAGGCTTCTTTTTTTGTAATGATATTCCGCATAAAGATATCAGAATCGACGGGAACATAGATCCGTGCGTTGCCCGTCGCATCCAGCGGACGCAGCGTATAATATTCTTTTTCTTTATCCGCAGAAAAACCTGGCTTTCCGATCTCTTCCACCACACAGATACCAATATTTTTGTACATGATATGTTCTCCGATCTGATACATTCTTTTTACCTCCTCTTTATCTGTTAGAAATATTTTATCACAAATTTACATAAATTTTCAAAGGCAGTTTTGTACAAATCTTACAGTTTCTACAGAGGTAAAAATGCCCAACGCCGCTCCTATTTCACCCCATACAAAACTCCCGCGCCTTTGATCATCCACGGGGTCTGGATGAATTTCGGGACGAGCTGGTTCTGGTTCTCGATATTGGCGATGTAGTGGACTTCGGCGAAACCTTCCGCTTTCAGCTCTTTCACCAAGTCTTCCATATCTCCGTACAGCGCTTTCTGGGCAAACATGTCCTGAAGGGAAAAAGCCCCGCCTTTTTTGAGGACGCGGAGGGCCTCTCTGACCACATCCCGCTTATCTTTGGCCGTGCGGACCTCGTGGAAGACAAAATTGCTCACCACAGCATCAAAAGTTTCATCCGGGAAAGCAAGCTTTGCGGCGTCTCCCTTTTCAAAACGGCCCCGGGCAGCCACGCCCTCAAGCTTCGCATTCTGCTCGCACTGCTCCTTCGCATAGCTCCATTCCTTTCCCCAGTAGTCCATTCCCACGAAGGAGGCCTTCGGAAATGTCTTTGCACAGCGCATGGTCAGCGCTCCGGAGCCGCAGCCGATATCGAGAAAGGTGCCTTTTCCGTCCCATTTGAGGTGATCCACCAGAAACTGATGCACATCCCCCATGACATCGCCCTTTTTGAAATCAAAAGCTTCACGGCAGCGCCACATATAAAAGGTATAAGCGCAGAAAATCAGGCAGAGAATGCCAGTGACCCAGGCTGCCGGTTTCAGCTGGAAAACCCGCTGAAAAAGAAACGTCAGAACGGCCAGCACCGAGTCTGCCGCTCCCAGCATTTTCATGATATTTGCCGGCACCCAGTTTCCATAATTTGCCTTCGTTGATAAAGTTAACTTCTTCCTTGCCATAAAGAACTCCTTTCCGCTTTTGCAGCATAACGTTTGTTACATTTTGTTATGTAAAAAGGTCCGGGGCAGCTGCCTCGGACCTTAGTTACCGTTTTTCTGATATTCTGTTTTTGGAAGCTTTTCGCTGCCTTCCGTTTTCAGCAGCTTCACCAGCGCCTCAAACCCGGCGTCACAGTATTCGCCAATCTGCCTTGCCAATTTCTTCGTCTCCTCCAGACTGTAATCTTTCTGAATGACGGCCAGATAACTCTCAATCCGCATCCGCACCAGCACATCCAGAAGTTTCGGGTCAACTTTAACGATCCCGTATTTTTCAAAAAACATGCAAAAACCGTTGGCCAAGCCCTCCCGAAGGGTCTCAAACACCTTTTCATAGGGAGTCCCGGCTGTCCCGGTCATCAAAATCTGAAATTCCGCCTTATGCAGCCAGATCATTTCCACCATCCACTCGTCTGCATCCGAGCTGGAAGCTTCTTCCTCAAACTCGCTCTTGACGTTCTGGTTCATGAGCAGCTGAAACTGAGCAAGGATCGGATCCAGGATCTCTTTCAACACTGCTTCCTTATTTTCAAACTGAAAATAGAAAGCTCCGGTGGTGATGCCCGCCTTCTTACAGATGCTCCGAAGGCTCGCCCCCTTATATCCCTTCTCCCGAAATTCCTCCCTGGCGGCTTTTAAAATTTCTTTTCGTGAAGATTCTTTTTCTGTATTCATATCCAGATATTAGCACAGACTAACTGAAATGTCAATTTTCTTAAATCACAGCTTTAACATTTTTTAAGTTCAGCGTTTTGAAAATCAAGTTACTGATACATTGATATGCTGGACGGAAAATGAGGCCTGGCGAGTCAAGGTAACTGTTACTTCGCTTTCGCTGTGCTGGATTGACCGCAAACCGCCAAAATCCCAAATGTGGTCAAACACACCAAATCGCAGATCCCAATTCTCAAAACTCCCCAATCCATGCTTTTACCAGAATTTCCTGTAAATTTCCCGAATATTTTGTACAATTTTTTTCAGAAAAACACTTGCAATTTCCTTTTTTTGTGTTATAGTAGTTATAGAACAAATGCAAAATAGTTCTCAATGAATCCTACTATACCAAAAGGAGGCAGGACTTATGAATATCAATAAATTTACACAAAAATCCATTCAGGCCGTCAACGACCTGGAGAAAATCGCATATGAATATGGAAACCAGGAGATTGAGGAGGAACACCTTCTCTATTGTCTTCTGAATCAGGAAGACAGCCTGATCCTCAAGCTGATCGAGAAAATGGAGATCAACAAGGATGAGTTTCAGCGCTCCCTGATCGATGCGCTGAACAAACGGCCGAAGGTTTCCGGCGGACAGGTTTACATCGGCAAGGACCTGAACCGTGTGCTGGTGAGCGCCGAGGATGAAGCCAAGGCCATGGGCGACGAGTACGTTTCCGTGGAACACCTCTTCCTCTCCCTGCTCCGTTATCCCAACGCCGGTATCCGCGATCTGTTCAAAAATTATGGCATCACGAGAGACCGTTTCCTTCAGGCTCTCTCCACAGTCCGCGGCAATCAGCGCGTGACCAGCGACAACCCGGAGGTAACTTATGATACCCTGAACAAATACGGCGAGGATCTGGTGGAGAAAGCCAGAAACCAGAAACTGGATCCGGTCATCGGCCGTGATACGGAGATCCGTAACGTGATCCGTATCCTTTCCCGTAAGACGAAAAACAATCCGGTTCTCATCGGTGAACCCGGTGTTGGTAAAACCGCAGCCGTAGAAGGTCTGGCTCAGCGTATCGTCCGGGGCGATGTTCCGGATACCCTGAAAGACAAGACCATCTTTGCCCTGGATATGGGTGCTCTGGTGGCCGGCGCCAAATACAGAGGTGAATTTGAGGAACGACTGAAAGCCGTCCTCGAAGAAGTCAAGAAGAGCGAAGGTAAGATCATCCTCTTCATCGATGAGCTTCACCTGATCGTAGGCGCAGGAAAAACTGACGGCGCCATGGATGCAGGCAACATGCTGAAACCCATGCTGGCCCGTGGCGAACTTCACTGTATCGGTGCCACTACCCTGGATGAATACCGGGAGTACATCGAGAAGGATGCCGCTCTGGAACGTCGTTTCCAGCCTGTCATGGTCAATGAGCCCACGGTGGAAGATACCATTTCCATCTTAAGAGGACTGAAAGAGCGTTACGAAGTTTTCCATGGTGTCAAAATCACCGACAGCGCTCTGGTGGCAGCCGCTACCCTCTCCAACCGTTACATCTCTGACCGTTTCCTTCCGGATAAGGCCATCGACCTAGTGGATGAGGCCTGCGCTCTCATCAAGACCGAGCTGGATTCCATGCCCACCGAGCTGGACGAACTCCGCCGTCGTGTCATGCAGCTGGAGATCGAGGAGGCAGCCCTGAAAAAAGAGACCGACAGTTTAAGCCGCGAGCGTCTCTCCGACCTTCAGAAAGAGCTGGCAGAGCTCCGGGATGAATTCAATACAAAGAAAGCCCAGTGGGACAATGAAAAACATTCTGTCGAAAATCTTTCCAAACTCCGTGAGCAGATCGAATACATGAACAAACAGATCGAGAAGGCAAAACAGAACTACGACCTGAACAAGGCTGCAGAGCTCCAGTACGGCGAACTGCCCAAACTCCAGCAGCAGCTTTCCATCGAGGAAGAAAAGGTTAAAAATGAAGATCTCTCCTTGGTACACGAAAGCGTCACCGAGGATGAGATTGCCCGTATCGTCTCCCGCTGGACCGGCATTCCCATTGCCAAACTGACCGAAGGCGAGCGGACCAAGATCCTTCATCTGGACGAAGAACTCCACAAACGGGTTATCGGTCAGGACGATGGCGTGCAGAAAGTGACGGATGCCATCATCCGTTCCAAAGCAGGCATCAAAGATCCGACGAAGCCCATTGGTTCCTTCCTGTTCCTTGGACCTACCGGCGTTGGTAAGACCGAGCTGGCGAAAGCCCTGGCCCAGTGTCTGTTCGACGACGAGAACAACATGGTGCGTATCGATATGAGTGAGTACATGGAGAAATATTCCGTGTCCCGTCTGATCGGAGCGCCTCCCGGATATGTAGGCTACGAGGAAGGCGGTCAGCTGACCGAGGCTGTGCGCCGGAAACCTTATTCCGTTGTTCTTTTCGATGAGATCGAGAAGGCTCATCCGGATGTGTTCAACGTTCTTCTGCAGGTACTGGACGATGGCCGTATCACCGATTCCCAGGGCCGGACGGTAGACTTCAAGAACACGATTCTCATCATGACATCCAACATCGGCTCTTCCTACCTGCTGGACGGCATTTCCGAAGACGGCTCCATCAAAGAAGAGGCGGCTAACCTGGTCATGAATGACCTCCGCGGTCACTTCCGTCCGGAATTTCTGAACCGTCTCGATGAGATCATCATGTTCAAGCCTCTGACCAAGGACAACATCGGCCACATCGTTGACCTGATGATGAAAGATCTGAACGAGCGTCTTTCCGATCGGGAGATCTCTCTGGAGTTGACACCGGAAGCAAAAGACTATATCATAGATGGTGGCTATGACCCCGTCTATGGAGCACGGCCTTTAAAACGGTTCCTCCAGAAACATGTGGAGACTCTTGCAGCCCGGGAAATCTTAAGCGGCGAGATCCATGAGGGCGACACCATCCTCATCACACTTCAGGACGGAACTCTGAAAGCAGAAAGGAAAGCCGGATGATTCCAAAGGATCCCGTCATTCTGCTGAGCTATGTAAACACACAGCTCCGGGACTATTTTGATTCCCTGGATGCCTTATGTTCCCTTCGGGGAATCCGGAAAGATTCCCTGATCGCAACGCTCGACAGCATTGACTATCATTATGACGAAAAAACGAACCAGTTCATTTAAGAGCTGGTTCGTTTTTTTGTCTCAATATTTCGTGTACATGTAAGTAAAAGCTTTTCTCAATGCCTGCCTGCTCATGGTCTTGCCCCACTGGATCTGACAGTCGCCGGTGGAATTGCAGTCCGCATACTGAATGCTGCCGCTGTAAACCTTCGTGACAATGATCGTGTGGGAGTTGTTGTTGATTCGGATCACATCTCCCGCATGAATCGTCCGGTAACTCTCCACATACTTCCATTTTTTCAGGCTTCCATAGAGATCCTGGGCAACCTTCAGGGCGAAACCGTGGCACTGATAACCAGCCACCTGCATTCCTGCGACCATCCCAAGATAAAGATTGCTCTCACAGCCCACAGAATTATATGCACAGTAGCGATCGTCATCATGAATACAGGGTCTCTGTGTCACCTGATTGTTGTTTCCTCCGTCGTTCCAGTAGGTTCCTGTGGGAAATTTCTTCTGCTCCGCTGCCAGCCGGCTCACCACCTGAATATTGACCCGGTAACAGTACGCCCGCTTCTTCCAGGCGTATTTCGCTGTCAACACCGCAGTACCTGTATGTTTCGCTGTGACCTTTCCGGTATCATCCACCGTCACAATGGACGGCTTCGAGGAAGTCCAGCGGACCTCTGTCACGGTCTTCCCTTTCAGAGTGACCTTTCCGGTGTCGCCCTGACGGATCTGTCCGGCCGAAAGCCGAAATTCTTTTCGTCTGGTATATTGGAACTGGACCTGTATTTTCTTTGCCTGAGCCGCCCGAACCTGCAAAGGTTCCAGTAAGACTCCGCCCATCACACTTCCCAGTATCAACAGCCATGCTGCCAGGCACACTTTCCATAATCGCTTCATTGAATCCTGCACCTCTTTTTTCTTTCATTCTCTGCGCCGGAAAATCTTCTCCTTTTTCGGCGTTCTTTTTTATCATAAGTCACCGTTTTCTGCTTGTCAACGCCGTAACTTTTAAGATTTTATGAACTCTTCGTTGATTTTGCTGTTTTCTGTCAATTCCCATAAAAAATGCCAATTATTTTTACCTGATTTTCTCACTCTTTTCCCCGTACGGACTCCTCCTTTGACAAAATGCACAACTTTTTCCCATTTTCTCCCATGGAAACCCTCTTCAAAACATCCGTTCGATGAAAGTTATCCACATTTTCATTCTCGGGTTTTCGTGGGAAAAGTGGACTTATACACCAAGTTATCCACATTATCCACATTTTTTATCCCCAATTTGGTGGTTTACATAGGTTTCCACCGAAACAAATGTTTTGTCTATTTATCATAATTGCCTTTTTTCGTCGCTTTTTTGTGCAAAAATCATTGTTTCATTCATTATGAAAAATTCCACCATTGTCTGACGATTCATTTTCCACACCCTGTACGCCCTGCGCCAAAAAAGGCAGAGAGCGAGATACGCTACACATATCTCGCTTTGATTAGCGGTCGTCAAATGCACTTGCACAAGTGCGTGCATTTTCCTCGTCGCCATAACAAAAAATACCGGCAAACGGAAGATGTTCCATTCGCCGGTATTTTATCATTTTTAATCGGAAATCGGATCCCAGTAAGTCATAAAGACGTTGCCTGCCTCCTCGAAAAGAGCGGTGCTGTCGTTGATTCCATAGTAGAAGGTCTCGGTCTCGCCGGGATTCATAAGGATTGTATTATACTCGTCGTAACCTGCGATGATGACGATGCCCTGAGGGGTCTGGTCTGTGATCGGGGTCTTAGCCAGCACCGGTGTTCCCTCGCTGACATAGTAGAGAACGGAATCCAGCGTGCAGCCGCTCAAATCAAGGGCTTTCCTGCCGGTTCCCTCCTCGATGGCTGCCACATCCATGGAGCCGTTCCGGATCACATCCGGGAAGGTGCTGGTGTCCAGCGTGAGCTTCGTCACTTTGTTTCCGCGTTCCCAAATGTTCTGGAGGTTGCCGTCCACCACCACGCCCAGGTTCTCATCCGCTGTCTTCACCGCCGTATTGATGGCTGTGCAGACGTCGTAGAGCTTGCCCTTCGCGTAGACATAATAGAGCTCTTCCCGCTCCCCGGAGGCCTCAAGCTTCACGCTCGCCGTGCCCTCCTGAATGGTCTCCTGGCTTCGGATGACCTTAGGTGCAGAACTCGTGGAAAGAGCGCTTCCCACGGTGAGATAAGTTTCAGTCTCTTTCCGGCTCGTGGTCTTCGTGGTAAGGCCTGCCTGACCGCTCTCATCGGCACTGCTGCTGACAATATGGTCCTCCAGGGCATCCACAAAGCTTCCGTCTGCCTGCCGTTCCACCCGGGTCATGGTCATCATTTTACTCTCGATGACCGTATCGGTCACATAATAATTTCCGACGCTGTATTCCTTCACCACCTCGCCGCTTCCGTTGACCAGCTCCACCTTTTTCATCGGGAAAAATTCCAGGCCCGCATGAGCAGTGTTGATATCTGCGGTATCGGCAATGCCATAAACGGCGGCCTCATCCAGGAAGCCTAAGTATCGGAGCCGCTCGGAATCCCCGCAGGAAATGGTCTGTTTCTGTCTCGTATCGAGATCCAGGATCGTAAGGACGGAAGCATCGTAGGTGCTCTCGGTCCAGGCAAAATACCGGCCGGTTCTGGAGGAACCATAGCAGCCCTCTTTCAGGCCGGAAACCAGAACCTCCGCCTGGTGGGTCGCAAAATCAATGCCGTAAACGCTGCCGTCCACACAGACATAGAAGTAATTCCGGTCTGTGGAAATATAATTGAGGTCCTCCACATCCCTTTTCAGAAGCTCATAGTTCTGCTTTGCCTCCACGAAAAGGCACTCGGTAATGCTGGAATCCGTGGCATTGAAATAGTAGACCGCCACACCGGATTCTCCCTCGTGCCGTCCCCGGTTCATGTAACCGGAAACCAGGAAATACATATTTCCCGCCTCGTCGATATTCACAATCTGAATATCGTTCTGCATGTAAGTGTCTCTGGCATCGGAATTGCTCTGTTGCGGGAAACTGAAGACCTCCATCATCTTGTTTCCGGAGGTCTGATACTCCCAGAGAGCGCCTTGGCGGACGAAAGCCACACAGTTGTTCTTCAGATCGCTTAAATATTCCACATCCCTGCCGGCGATACCAAGATCGATGCCGGAGGAGGTGATAACGCCGGTGTTTTCCGGATTGAAGACCTCGTTCACACTCCGCTCGAAATCCAGAAGACGGATACGCTCCTCGGTGTAGAGCATCCGGTAATATTCCGATACGGCGTAAAGCTCGGTCTCGTTGTTGTCATTTTTCGCGGAGATCATATAGTCCATGACGATCGTAGCCGTACTGTCGTTGATCTCCTTAAGGCTCGGCGTGGGCTTATAGTAGGCTTGGGGGCTTAAGGAGCCCCAGCTCAGCTGGTCCATGCTGCAATGGATATCCGAGAAAGCAAAGGTCGAATTGTCTCCCTCGTCGCTCGGCTCAATGTAGGCGGAAATGGATTCCAGATCGTTTTTGTTCAGGCATCTCTCATAGAAGCCCATCGCGAAATCCAGATAGCTCTCCGTATGGAGGCCGTCCTCGTTAATGATCCGCGTATAATAATACAGCACCTGACCGCCCGCCGTGATCTTTAATTTCAGCGCATACTCGGTATTGATGAGAAGGTTGTCCTGAAGGCTTAAAGTGACATTCAGATAACCGTCCTGCTCCTCCGTCTTGTTGACCTTGGTATTTTCCAGCGTCCGGGAACCGTCGGCGTTCAAGACCTCATAGCTGATATCGCTGATCTTTTTCTTATAGGGATCGATACGAAGATTCAGGGTCCTGTCATTTTCCAGAGGAGTCAGAGTGTCCCGCATGGCGGTGACGTCCATCTCCTGGGTATAGCCGTGGAGGCAGTTTAAGAGACTGTCCCCGTTTTTCATGTATACCAGCGGAAAGGTGGCTTCCGCCATGGTCTCGGTGGTGTCCGTGGTTCCTTGGTTCAGATACCAGTAAAAACCGACCACTGCCAGCACGAAAATCGCTGCCAGCGTCAGAATGCGTATTATGATTTTTTTCATGCCCCTTATCCTCTCTTGTCATCCAACAGCCGTTTCAGCGTCGGATCTACTCCTAAAAACTCCATGCAGGCCTTTAATTCCGGTGATTTTGCTTTCCGGGAGCCCTTCACTGCCCGGATCAGAATGTTTTTCGGCGTATGTTCCATATCGATAAATTCCAGGATCTGCACTTCATACCCCTGTTCCTCCAGCACTCCTGCACGGAGCGCATCGGTCACAAGTGCAGCCATCCGTTCCCGGATCAGACCGTATTTCAATACCGGCTCCAACACCTCCTGATGGATCTGCCGGTTCAGCTCATGCTGACAGCAGGGCACTGACAAAATAACCTTCGCTCCCCAGCGAACGGCCTTTTCCAGTGCAAAATCTGTCGCCGTATCGCAGGCGTGGAGCGTCACCACCATATCCACACAGTCCTCTCCCGTGTAGGAGGCGATATCGCCGGTCAGGAATTTCAGCTTGTCGTAGCCGTAATCCCGGGCCAGGGCATCGCAGTGCTCGATGACGTCCTCCTTCAGATCCAGACCGATGATCCGGATATCCAACCCGTGGAGAACCTTCAGATAATAATAAAGCGCGAAGGTCAGGTAAGACTTGCCGCAGCCGAAGTCGAGGATCGTCACTTCCCGATCCTTCGGAAGCTCCTCCCGGATGTCCTCGACAAATTCCAGGAAACGGTTGATCTGCCGGAATTTGTCATATTTGGAATGAACAATTTTTCCCTCGGGGGTCATGACCCCTAAGTCCACCAGAAACGGCACTGGCGTGCCTTCCTCGAGAATGTAGCGTTTTTTCCGGTTGTGACTTAAGTCCGCCGGACGCATCTTGATGGGTTTTCGTTTTTCCCTGATTGTGACCTTGCCCTTCTTGCTGGTCAGAACGGAGACGGTCCGGTCTGTGAGATCCAGCTGGAGCTGGCCAAAATCATTCATGAGCCATTCCGTGATCTTCGAAATAGCCGCCTCTTTTTCCAGATTTTCATGAAACTGCTGCTTTTCCACCTGAGCAGCGGTCTGAAAAAGGAGGCTTCCTTTATGAAGCACCGGCCGGATTTTCACCCTCGAAGGGCCGTCTTTTTTCCGGGCCGCGCTTAAAACTGCCTGAATCAGCTGATCCGTCAGACAGGCAGTCAGTGTATCATATAAATTTCCCATTGAAATTCCTCGTTTTCTAAAGAATTATTCAAAACGTTCAAATCATCAGGCCCCAGACCCGCGCATTACATGCGCTATCGCTGCATTCGCAGCTTTTGTCTGAGGCTGATGGGCGTTCCGCCCATCACAAAATGACAATCCAGCCTATTGCAAACCAGTTTGCATAGCCTGTCTTTTCATTTTGCTTATGCTCTGAACTGTTATATACAAAAAGAGTCGCAGCTTTCGCCACGACTCTATTGTAAAGGCTTTTTTTAAAAACCTCAACCGTTTTTTCAAACTTCTGTATCAGCCCTTTACACCGCCGACCACGATACCTTTGACAAAGTATTTCTGGAAGAACGGATAGATGCAGAGAACCGGGAGAACACCGATAACTGCGATGGCCATACGGATACTTACGCTGGGAAGTTTGGAAACATCCACTGCGGAAGCTGCCGAGCTCTGGCCGCTGGTCAGGAACTGAATGTTGGTGATGATCGTATTCAGGATCGCCTGAATACTGAAGAGGCTCTCGTCGGTGATGTAGTACAGGCTGTTGGTCCAGTCATTCCAATAGCCTAAGCCTACCATCAGGGAGATGGTTGCCATCATGGGTTTGGAAAGAGGGATAACCACTCTTGCCAGGATCTTGTACTCTCCTGCTCCGTCGATTCTGGCTGCCTCGATGAGGGCGTCCGGAATGCTGGAGGTGAAGAAGGAACGCATCATGATAACGTAGAACGCATTCAGAAGAAGGTTCGGCATGATCAGCGCCCAGATCGTATTTTTGATATGGAAGGTCTGGGTCCACATCATGTAGCTCGGAACCAGGCCGCCGTTGAACAGCATCGTGAAAAATACGAAGAAGGAAAAACCATAGCGGAACGGAAGCTCTTTTCTGGAAAGAGGATAAGCGAACAGGGTGGTGATCAGAACACTTAAGGTGGTTCCTACCAGCGTAACGATCAGTGTGATGCCATATCCTTTTGCGATCTTCATACTGCTCTTGAAAAGATATGTATACGCATTCAGTGAAAACTCTTTCGGCCAGAAGCCGTAACCATACTGGGCCAGAGCTGCCTCACTGGAAAGTGAGGAAGAGATCAGGAGCAGGAACGGTGCCACTGCCCAGACAGCTAAAATAATAAACACAATGTTCAGGACAACCTGTCCGGTTTTACTTTTTGTAACCATCTATATTTCCTCCTTTCCTAGAATAATGCATTGTCTTCATCGATCTTACGGACAATGAAGTTTGCGGTGAGTACCAGAACAAAACCAAGTACAGACTGCAGGAAACCTGCTGCGGAAGCACGTCCCACATCATTTAACTGGGTCAGTCCTTTGTAAACAAAGACGTCGATCGTATCGGTCACGGAAGAGATCAGACCGGAACGCATCGGAACCTGATAGAACAGACCGAAATCGGAATAGAACATACGGCCGATGCTTAAAAGCACCATGGTGATGATCGTTCCGCGAAGTCCGGGAAGAGTAACGTGCCAGACCTGTTTCCAGCGATTAGCACCGTCTACAGTAGCTGCCTCATAGAGGGAAGAGTCAATACCGATAACCGTTGCATAGTAGAGGATACTGCTGTATCCGAAGCCTTTCCAGAGGTTTACAAATACCAGGATGAAAGGCCAGTATTTGGAGGTGGTGTACCAGCTCACGGGATCTTTTCCCATAGCAACCAGGATTTTGTTTAAGAAACCATTTTCCTGGCTCAGGAAACCAAACACGATGTAGGAAACGACTACCATGGAGATCAGGTAGGGAACCAGAATCACGGTCTGATAGATTTTTTTGTTCAGGGTACCGCGCATGAAGTTCAGCATAACTGCCACAGCCACAGCCAGTACATTTCCAAGAAGGATAAAGGTCAGGTTGTAACCGATGGTATTCCGGATGATGTTCTTGGCATCCTGTGTTTTAAAAAGATAGGTAAAGTTGCTTAAGCCTGCCCAGTCACTGCCCCAGATTCCTTTTCCGTAATTGAATCGTTTAAAAGCGATCACCAGACCAGCCATGGGAATGTAGTTGTTGATGATCAGATAGATCAGTCCCGGCAGCATCATGGAAAACAGTGCCAGCGTCATTTTCGTCTGTGCCCCTCTTTTCCGACGGCCAGCCGGTTTTACAGCTGTTTTTGCCATGTTTTTTTCCTCCTCGTTATAGCAAATCTCCTAAGAAAACTGCCGGCGGAGTTTTTCCGCCGGCAGATATTCATTTTTCCTCTCCCTGATTTACTGCTGTTCTGCCAGGTAAGCATCCAGCTGTGCCTGTTTCTCTGCAATGATATCAGCAAGACCGGCTGCTTCCAGTTCAGAATTTGCCTGTTCAATGGTGCTTTCAACATCAACGCTTCCGGAGAGCAGCGCTTTGTAGTATTTATCCATGATGTTAGAGCATGCGGTGTACTGATCAACTACATTGGTGGTATCAAATGCGAAACCAAAGCCTTTTGTTTTCAGAGTATCCTTATTGAACTGGATCAGATCTTCAAAGAAAGTCGGGCCGTTTACATCCAGCGGATAAGTGTTTCCGGAATAAGGAACGATCCAGTAACCTTCTGCCATGCCGTAGCCACAGTCAGCAGCGGTCTTTCCTTCGGGGAAGGAGATGGTGCCGTCTTCATTTACTACATAATGAGTTCCCTCAATACCATCTGCAAGAAGGGTGCAAACATCTTTATCGGTATAAAGGATCTGCATCAGCTCCCAGGCTGCATCGGTATCTTTGGAGTTTACGTTGATTCCATAGCAGAGAGCCTGATAAGAGTTGGACTGTGCCCAGGCACTGACAACCTCGGTACGGATCATGCCGGCTACATTGTTTACAGAGTAGTTATCAAAGCAGGCAATGGCCTGGTCGTTTCCGATCAGCGTCTGGAACGGCTGTGTATTGCTTAAAACATCCTGCATGGTAAAGCCATCCTGATACCATTTGCGGGTCCAGGTACAGAAATCTACGAAATCATCGGTATCAAAGAGATTTTTTACCTCGGTGGACTGCCCTTGATCCTCCAGCACGCCGATGTATTTCTCATCACCGAGACCATCCCAGGTCCAACCATTTGTCATGGAATCAGATCCCTGCGGAACCAGTGCGTAGCGATCCGGATACTTTTCATGTGCTTTAGTCAGAAATTCATCGATCTCTTCCATGGTCAGTTTCTGCCCGTTCTCGATACCGAACTCTGCCGCGATGTCTGCATCGATGTTCAGACCGATGATGTTACCGAAGTTTCTTAAGTTCGGAACCGCATAAATTTTTCCGTCCACAGTGGTTCCTTTCATTTCATCCTCGGACCATACACTCTTAAACTCATCAGAAGCATTTGCATAGTAATCCGTCAGATCTACGAGCTGACCGTTCTTTACATAAGTACTGAGCGGAGTCATGAAGACTGCGATCACATCTGCCTCATCACCGGTAAACAGAAGGTTGGACTGCTGCAGCCAGTTACCAGTGGTGATGTAGGTCAGGTTCAGATGGATCCCGTATTTCTCCTCAGTGATCTGATTGATGGCATCCTCTACCTGGGGAGCATCCGGCAGATCATAAACGGTCGGCAAATGCAGGGAAACCTCTTTGACATCTCCGTCTGCAAATGCGCTGATCTGAGCTGCAGAAAGCATCATGGCTGCTGCGCCACATGCAGTAAGAGCTTTTTTTACTGATTTTTTCATAGATTTGTTCCTCCTTTTTTGTTTCGTTTCCGTGTTTTTCTGATGTCCTAATTGTAACAAAAAGCAGGATACGTTTCTGCCACTTTCATGATTTTGATTGGTTATTTTGTGATTGTTTTATGGTTTTTTCATGGTTTTTTTATGCAATCTGTCATTTTCATGACATTGATTATCACTTTCGTGACTTTGTCTGAAAAGCTCCAGGCATGTTGTATAGGAAAAAGGGACTTTTCCGTCAAGATCACCGGATCTCAATCATGCCATCCATCGTGCCGAGATCCATGGCTTTGTGTCTGCCCTTCGTATAAGGTATCCATTTCACCAGTCCATCCCCGTTGGGATCGCCGGTTTTGACAAAGTTTGCAAAATAATCCGCCATTTTTGTCTGGAGCTCATAATCATAACCGGTCATGCGCCGCCAGGTTCGGTGAATCGTTTCAAAAAGGTAAAACAACTCCGCCGTATGCTAGGCTCCATCGTCATCTCCGGGAAGTCCCCGGACAGTGCCACTCTCCGTCTTTGCCTCCAAAATCAGTTTATGATAGTTTTCTTCGGTTCTCGGTATCCATGCCATAATAAAATCCTCCTATAAAAAAACTGCCGACAGAGTTTTCCGCCGACAGTCGCTTTTTATTCTTATTTTTTAGTTACTGTGCCAGGAAAGCATCCAGCTGTGCCTGTTTCTCAGCGATGATGTCATTCAGACCTGCTGCTTCCATCTCTGCATTTGCCTGCTCGATGGTGCTCTCAACATCAACGCTTCCGGAAAGGAGTGCTTTGTAATATTTGTCCATGATATTGGAGCAGGCAGTATACTGATCGACTACATTGGTAATATCAAAGTCGAAACCAAATGCCGGACCTCTCAGAGAATCTTTATTGAACTGGATCAGATCCTCGAAGAAAGTCGGACCGTTTACATCCAACGGATAGGTATTTCCTGAATAGGGAACGATCCAGTAACCTTCTGCCATACCGTAGCCACAGTCAGATGCTGTTTTCCCTTCGGGGAAGGAGATGGTTCCGTCATCATTTACTACATAATGAGTTCCCTCGATACCATCTGCAAGAAGTGTGCAGACATCTTTGTCGGTATAAAGAATCTCCATCAGCTCCCAGGCTGCATCTTTATCTTTGGAGTTGACATTGATGCCGTAGCAAAGAGAGGTATAGTTACTTGTCGGAATCCAGGAGCTTACGATCTCTGTACGGATCATGCCGGGTACATTATTTACAGCGTAGTTATCAAAGCAGGCGATTGCCTGGTCGTTGCCGATCAGAGTCTGGAAAGGCTGGGTGTTGCTTAAGACATCCTGCATGGTAAAACCTTCCTGATACCATTTCCGGGTCCAGGTGCAGAAATCTACGAAATCATCCGTCTCAAAAAGATTCTTTACCTCTGTAGACTGACCACAGTCTTCCAGGACACCGAGATTCTTTCCGTCGCCCATGCCATCCCAGGTCCAGCCATTTACCATAGAATCGGAGCCCTGCGGAACCAGTGCGTAGCGATCCGGATATTTTTCATGAGCCTTGGTCAGGAACTCATCAACTTCTTCCATCGTCAGCTTCTGACCATTCTCAATACCGAACTCCGCCGCAATATCCTCGTCGATATTCAGTCCCATAATGTTACCGAAGTTTCTGAGGTTCGGAATCGCGTAGATCTTTCCATCCACACTGGTTCCTTTCATCTCGTCCTCGGACCAGATCTGTTTAAATTCATCAGAAGCGTTTGCATAATAGTCAGTCAGATCTTCCAGCTGACCGTTCTTTACATAAGTACTGAGCGGAGTCATGAAGACTGCGATCACATCTGCCTCATCACTGGTAAAGAGAAGGTTGGACTGCTGCTGCCAGTTACCCATAGTAACATAGGTCAGATTCAGATGAATCCCGTATTTTTCCTCGGTGATCTGGTTAATAGCATCCTCTACCATCGGAGCATCCGGCAGATCATAAACGGTGGGCATATGCAGAGCGACCTCTTTTACATCTCCATCTGCAAATGCAATAATCTGCGCTGCGGAAAGCATCATTGCTGCCGCGCCGCATACGGTAAGCATTCTTCTGATTGTTTTTTTCATAAAACGTTTCCTCCTTTTGTATTACATTCCGTGTTTTTGTGATGTCATCATTGTAACAAGAAGCGGGAAACGTTTCTGCTATTTTTGTGATTTTGATTAGTTATTTTGTGATGGTTTTATGCTTTTTATACTTTTTACACAAATTACAGTTTTTTATTCAATCAGTGTTATCAGATCCCTGTCATGATTTTCCCGTAAAATGGTCTGATCTCCATAGATCATGCAGGCTTTCTTTTCTTCTGTGTACGGTTTCCAGCAAGGAAGTTGCTCTCCATTCGGTGATCCTGTCTTTGCAAAGCTGGCCCAGGCTCCCGCCATCTCATCCTGCAGACGGGCGGTGATGTCTTTTTTATACATGGCTTCCATATACAATGCATTATGGAACATAAAATGAAGGTCTCCATTATGCCCCGTCAGCTGCCCTCCAAGAAGCGGGCTTTCAAAGGCAAAGACATAGTTATAAACCGGCGCTTCCGCCTCCTTCGTTCTGCGGCTGGAAAAATCCAGAACAGCCGGCCGGATCTCATGATCCACAGCTGCCGCATAGGAGGGATCCAGTTCCGGATAAGCTTCCGCAAACGCTTTCGTCACCGCTTCTGTTTCCTCTCCAAAGCGCTCCTTTACCACCGCTTTCTTCTGTTCCTCCGTCCAGTTTTCTTTTCTGCCCACCGGCGAAGGAAGAAATTCGCATACGCAGGAGCCAATGAGCACCGGAATATGTTTTGTTTCTTTCCGAAAGCCTGTATGCAAGGAATTTCCTACAAAATATTCTCCGTCTGCCACCGGCGACCACACGGTAAAGAGATGGTTTTTTTCTTCCTCACAGGCCTTTGCCACAGCCGCCGCCAGTGTCTCATATTCCATCGTCTCAATCTCTTTTCTGTTATCCCGGTTCAGGTTCAGATTTTTTACCGTCTTCTGTCCGATTTTTCTGGAAAGCTCCCTGTCTCCTCCAAGAAGCCCGGAGCGCATCACACCGCTCTGAATGATTGCCCGATGGTAAAGTCCGTCTGCGGAAGGCATCTGCATCAGAGTGCTCACTTTTCCACCGCCGCCGGACTGTCCATAAATTGTCACATTGTCCGGATCTCCGCCGAAAGCTGTAATATTCCGCTTTACCCAGCGTAAGGCCTCCACCAGATCTGCCATGCCAAGATTGCCGGAATTTCTGTACTCTTCACCCAGTTCAGAGAGATCCAGAAAGCCCAGCATATTCAGTCTGTGGTTTACGGTCACGATCACCACATCATAATTGTGGCTCATCTCCCAGCCCTCATAGGAATAAAGCTGTGTGGAACAACCGCCGAAAAAACCTCCTCCGTGAAACCATACCATAACCGGCTTCTTTGCCTCCGGATCGATGGAAGGGGTCCAGATGTTCAGATTCTGACAATGCTCACTGATGCTCCAGAATCTCTGAGGCACCATAAACTGGCCCTTCGGGCTTTTTCCTTTTAAGGAATAGCTCATCTCCGGGCAGCCATAGCCATAGTCCAGCGCATCCTGGATTCCTTCCCAGCTTTTCGGCGGTTCCGGCATCTGAAAACGCTCTGCCCAGGCATAGTCCACCCCCCGGAAACAGAATACATCTCCGTCCACATAACCTCTCAATTTTCCTTCCGTCGTCTGTACCACAGGATAATCTTCCTCACATACAAATCCCTTTTTTTCTCTGATGTTCATAAAATCCCCCCTCTTCTTGCATAACCGCTTAAAATTCCCGGATTGCCTTTCTCCCTTCCTCTTCCGCAATCATATTATTGACGAGCAGATTCCAGCACTGAAAGCCAGGATTATTGACACCCTCTCCTGTGTCCGGATCATAATATTCATGAAGTTCACCGCAGGCTTCCAGATCTTTTCCGAATAAGGTAATTGTTTTTTCTGCCAGCTCCGCTGCCTCCTTGTCATATCCATAGTTTTTCAGACCGCGGTAACACATATAATTGGAAATCCCCCAGACCGGCCCCAGCCAGCAGCAACCTTGTATTTCTGCCGCCTGTGAAACCGAAGGCAGAAATGCAAGGTTGCTGCTGGCGTCTGGAAACGCACAACAAGTATCTTAATCAAACTCTCGTCAAGAAATTTTGAAGTTTATTTCTCATGTACCTTCCGGTACTCCTGCGGCGTCTGGTCGGTGATCTTTTTGAACATCTTGGAGAAATGGGAGAAGTTATCATACCCCACCTTGGAGGCGATGATGCTGACAGAAAGGCGGGAATTTTTCAGAAGCTTCTGAGCCTCCCGCATCTTTTCCATCATGACATAATCCTTGAAGGTCTCTCCGGTCTGTTGCTTGAAGAGCCTGGAGAAATATTCCTCATTCAGGTGAACATAACTTGCCACATTTGTTCTGGAAATATTCTTGCTGAGATTCTTCTTGATATAGGAAACTGCCAGTGTCACCGCATCCTGGTCTCCCGCTTCCTCCTGACTCTCTGCATTTTCCCAGAAAACGCCTTTCTTTCCTTCCGCATTGCAGGCGGCCCGCTTTAAAAGCCCTTCAAAAACCTGCCGTACCTCGCCCCTTTGAGGGGCTTCCCCCGGATAAAAGGCAATGCTGAAATCCATATTTGTCTCGATAAAATCGTAAAACTGCTGCACATGCTGGGAACAGAGCCCCTCATGGAACTCCGAACGCGTCGTCTGGATGAAGCACCAGTAACGGTCTTCCCGGAAGCCTGTGACCCAGACATTCCCTTTCTCCTGATAAAAAAGTTCTTCCAGAACGTTTTTCAGCACCAGGCTCACCAGCTTTTTCTCCCAGTCATTCCGAAGCTTCTTCCAGCGCACGACCTGGAGCAGGGCCGGATAGATCTGACACTCTTCTGCATCCACTCCGTAGAGCTCCGGCAGATGACTGTAGAGCTGCTCTGCCTCTGCCCAGTTTTCTGCCATGATATTCGCCGTCAGAACGTCAAACATATGATTCTTCTGTTCCATAAAAAGCCGCTGGCTGTTTATCATATTCTGCATTTTCTGCTTTTCACAGACACGCTCCCAGACCCGGAGAAGTGCTTTCTCCACATCCTCATAACGGACCGGCTGCAGAATGTAATCAAAGCTTCCCAGCCGGATCGCCTCTCTGGCATACTCGAAATCCGCATGAGAAGTCAGGAAAATGCACTCAATATCCGCAATTTCCTTTTTTGCCCAGAGACACAGCGAGATCCCGTCCTCCTCCGGCATTTCGATGTCACTTAACAGCACATCTACCGGAAAATTTTTCAGAATCAGTTTGGCCTCTCTGGCACTGCAGGCCGTGTATACCTTGTCCACCGGAAGCTTTTCCCAGCGGATCCCGTTCTTCAGACTGTCAACCACTGCCCGCTGATCATCTACCAGACAGACATTCATCATGTTGTTTTCCCCCCCTTGGAAGGATCAGTTCACTCACTGCCCCTTCATTGTTCTCAAACAGATACTCCGCCTTGTCTCCATAGAGAAATCCGCAGCGCCGTTTGATGTTGTTAATACCGACACAGAACGTACCAGAGGCCGGATCTCCGTTGATTTCCTCCAGTATGGCATCACTGTAGCCCTGACCATTGTCCTGCACCACCAGGTCCAGATAATCGCCCTCCTCTGTCTTCAGGTAACTGGCCGTGATCTGGATCTCCAGCGGACAGCTGGCATCTCCCAGTCTGGCATATTTGATGCTATTTTCCACAAAGGTCTGTACGGAAAGGATTGGAACCTGCCAGTCCTCCACCTCGGGATCTACCGTGATCTCACTGGTCACAGGCCGTCCAGTCACATGCTTCTGAAGACCGATATAGTTCTCCACAAAAGCCAGTTCCCGAGAGAGCGGCACCGTTTCCTGCTCCGCCCGGAGAAGATAACGGAGATGCTCCGAAAGGTTCAGCACCAGCTCCTGGATTTTCTCATCCTCATGCGCCATGGCAAGGGCATTGACAGTCTTCAGCCCGTTCAGGTAAAAATGAGGCTTCAGCTGAAGCTGCAGATACTGCATCTGGGCCTTCTGTTTTTCTATGATTTCTTCATAGGTGAGGTTTTTCTGTTCCTCCAGCTCCCGTACCATCTTTTCCAGTGTCTGACGCACCTCGGTAAATTCCAGAAAACTGCCGCCGATCTCCGGCACCTCCCTCGTCTCACCATTCCGGATGCGGTTCATGGCATCCGTCAGCTGTCGAAGCGGCTGTACCACCTGCCTTCTCATAAACTGGAAAAGCAGGAACACTGCCACAACAGAAAGCAGCGTGAGCAAAAGAAGCAGAAGCTGCCGGATCGTGGCGGTCTGCCACAGTTTTATGGAATAAATGGTACAGATCCAGAAATCCATATTGGTGATTTTTCTGCCAAACACCTGATAATCCGGCTTTATCTCTTCCAGCATCGTTTCTTCTGCCATGATCTTACTCAAAAGCCGGATCTGCTCTGCCTGTTTTTTCCCGTTTAAAACGTCCCCGTTCTGCACCATGCAGACCTGTGCCTTGATCCCGGTGCTTCTCTCTATCTGTCCTCCAAGCTCCGGCAGGGTATAAACTCCGATAACAGCCACCCCGCCTTTTTTATAACAGACAAAAAGCGAGATTGTTTCTCCGGATCGCACAGTTGACCAGCTTTTTCCCTGGGAAGCATTTGCCTGATATTGTGCCAGCATATTCTTTACTTCCTGTGAATAAACAAAATCCGAATACTTATCCTGTGTCCCATACCAGCACTTTTCACCGTTTCCATAGAAAATATAGAAGCTGCTGAGGTAATCCTGGATGATCAGCCGCGTATGCAGTTTTTCCCGGAGATCATAAACGGTACTGTACTCCTTCGCTGAGCTCTGTTCCTTCTGCAGGGCCTGGAAATTCTTGTCATTCGCATAAATATCATACATCAGCTGATCCACTTTATCGATGGAATTTTTCACCTGCTCCGTATAATCGTTCAGAAGCTCCCATTTGGCAGCTTTCAGTTTTTCCTGATGCGCCTGGATCATATAGCAGTCCAGCAGGAAAAGGATCACCAGAACTGTACTATAGCCGAGCATGGTGATCTTCACGATCGTCCTGTTTAAACGTCGGATTTTCTTCTCACGCGACATTCCTTCTTCGCCTCCAGCGTATAAGCTTTCCCATCCACATAGAGCGTTCCGCCCGGAATCTCAGAATAAACCCTGATTTCCTCCTGATCCACGGAGACAGAAACTGTCCCGCCGGGTACAGGCACTTTGCCATGGAAACCCTTGAGGTCTCCCGGATTCGGCCGCACATCGAAGGTATCATACGCAATGCCTGTATTTTCCACACCCAGACGGAAATTGCCCAGAAGATAAATGGGGCTTGCGCTCCAGGCATGGCAGAGGGATTTCTCGAAGGGATTTCCGTACATCGCATAGTGCTCCACGCCGGTCATGGTCGGATCATACTCCTCGTAAAGAGTCGTCGCTCCCGTCGCCAGCATGCTGCCGTAGTATTCCCGGATGGATTTTTCCAGGAGGTTCGTATTTCCGGCCTTGCAGTGTACCTGATTTTCGTAAAATTTAAAGTAAGGCGTGGTGATCTGCGGCACTTCGTCATTGAGGACCACCCGCTCGTAAATGTCTTTTTTCACGGTGTCATCACAGCTCAGGAAAAGGTAAGCCAGAATGTTGCTCTGTCTGGTCACGTTTCGTTTACCAGACTCGTAACTGTCGATAAATACCTTTTTCTCTGTATCGTAAAATTTCTCAAAGATCTGCTTCCGGAGTTTTTCTGCCTCCCCGCCCAGACCTCTGTCATCTCTTCCGATCACCGCACAGATGGCCGCATAACACTCCATGGCTTT
>OLPN01001204.1_pt1 | contig 24264 bp, 18 predicted proteins | sample 1672601 | NCBI WGS metagenome assembly OLPN01 (sample SAMEA3136704, study PRJEB25190) | human gut metagenome | reverse complement strand
TAAAATGGGGAGAAATTTCTCATTTTAACTTGTACTAAATCTTGACATAGGACCATCATGGGCTTTTGCGGGGGCTGATCGAGGCCTGTATCCGGAACCGGGATCCGGAGGCGTATCAGCGGATCACGGAGGGTGTGATTTCTTTCAGCAGGGGCTGGATGGCGCTTCATAATCCGGAAAACCGGAGAAAGGTTACGGGGGAGCTGTCGACGATGGAGTTTTCTATTGCCATGCTGGCAAGTGGGGGATGGACCAATAAGGAGATCGGAGAGCATCTGGGGATTTCCATTAATACTGTCAAGCATTACCTTACGGATATCTTTTGCAAGCTGAATGTCAAGAAGCGGGATGAGCTGAAGAAATTCATGTTAAAATAGTGACAGAGGCACTTTTTTTTGAAAAAACGGGCCTTACAAAACAACTGGTAGTGTTGTATAATAAATACCACAAATAGTCAGATTTTATTGGGAAATCAGACGAAAAGAACCAGTGAACGAGTAAGTTAAGAAGGAGGAGTTGAAGACTGATTCTCGATAGCATCTGATAATGTCAATATCCTTACCAAAAATGCCTGGTATATTGATATTACAATCACATAAGGGTAAAATATTGAAAAGGTGTAACCTGTTTACTCACCGGCTAAAAACATGAAGCTTTTTTAAGAGAAAGGAATATAAACAGAAGTAAAGTAATAAGAAATACAGTACACGTTAATGCACACATAGGAAAGCGGGAAAGGTATGAAAAAATTAAGGAATAATAAGATCAGAAAACTCCTGGCATTTATGGTGGCTTTGGCGTTGATGGTATCCTGTATGCCGAGTGCATATACGATCTCCGCGAGTGAGGCGTTCGGAGATGGAACGGAGGATATATTTACAGATGGCGAAATTACATCTGAACCAGCGGCCGAAGAATCGACACCGGATGTAAGCAGCGCTGACCAGGAGGAAACGGAACAGGCGCAGCAATCGACGCTTACATATGAAAATGATTCTGTTAAAGTAACAGCAGAAGCACTGGAGGACGGAGCTCTTCCGCAGAATACAGCATTGAAGGCTGACGGTGTAAACGAGAATTCATCCGTATCTTATGATACAGTTTCTCAGAAGCTTTCAGCAGCAGCTACAGACAAGGGCAGCAGCCTGAGAGGTTTTTTTGCGTATGATGTGTATTTTGCTGATGGCGACGGAAACAGAGTCGAGCCGAACGGCAGAGTCAGAGTAACTTTTGAGTACAAGACACCGGCAGCACCGGAGCTTACCGATGCAGCCAGCACGAGTGTAACCGTTGAGAAGCTTCATTATAACAGCAGTACCGGTGATACTGATGTTAACACCTTACAGGCCAACGAGGATCTGAAGGTTCTGAATGTCAACGAGGGCAAACAGATCCAGACACTTCAGGTTGAGACTGGCAACGCAGCTGTTTTTGCCGTTATGTGGGATTCTCCTGAGACAGCAGATGTCGAGGCGGAAGCTGTTTCCGGTAATGAGGACGAGGTGCCTATCGCATCAGAGGAGCTTACGGACGGAATGGATATTTCGGACGAGCCTGAGCAGGATGCAGCTGAGACACCGGCAGCAGAGAATCCGGATGCTGAACCTACCGAAGCGCCGGCAGAGGATCCGGATGTGGTGGAAGAACCGGCAGAGGATATTGCGAGCCCGGAGGAGGTTCCGGCAGCAGATGAGAATGGTGAGACAAGCCTGATCGAGGTTCTGGGAGACGATACGAATCTTCGCGTCAGCCCATCTATCGAGGCAGAGGTTCTGGCAACTGTAAACGCAGGAACACAGTTCACACTTCTGGATACCGTAACAGCAGAGGACGGAGCAACCTGGTACAAGGTTTCCTGGGAAGGAACCGAGGCTTACATAAGAAGTGATATGGCACAGGTTGTTGACAGCAGTGATGAGGCAGAAGAGCCTGAGGATGTTCTGGAAAGCGAAGAAGTTTCTTATTCCCAGGAAGTTGGTAATGTAGTTGTAACTGCAACAGCAGCGAAGGGCGTTATTCCGGAAGGTGCACAGTTTGTTGTGACTCCGATCGAGAAAGGTTCTGACCAGTATGCAGATATCGAGAAACAGCTTCACGAGGGTGCAGAAAATGAGAGTTATACAGTAGCAGGTTTTCTTGCATACGATATTAGTTTTCTGAATGACGATGGAACTAAGATCGAAGCGCAGAACGGAAGTGTCAGGGTATCTATAGCCTACAAAGAAGCAGAAATCCCAGAAGATGTAGCTGAAACAGATACAGCACAGGAAAACATGAATGTATCTCTGGTACATTTTGTGGAGGATGCAAATGGTAATGTCACAGAAGTTGTTAATATGAGCAACGATGGACAGGCTGAAGTAAGTACAACCGACAATGGAGAGATTGAAAGTGCAAACTTTGAAACAGAGAGTTTTTCTACTTTCTCAGTTGTATGGTTGGCAGATGATTTCACTTCTGTACAGACAACTAGTAGTTATGGTGTGGAGGAAACTGTTGATAGTGCTAAAAGAGGTATTACTATCAATATGTTTAATTACGATACTGCTGGAATAAATGAAGGTCATTCTTTGAAGTTTAGTAATGGAAGTGATGGAGGAAACGAGGATTATAATAAGTATAGAGGGCCATCTGATCTCTCTCTTGGCATTATGCAAAAGAGATTGGGAGAAGATTCATATCCGATAGTAGATAAGGGTAAAAAAGAGAGTAGTTCGTATTTATTCTCAACGAAGGAAGGTACGGGCAAGGAGTTTTATTCTGATGCAAATTACTTATTTAAACAAGATGCAGATGGTTACTATGAATATGATAGTACTAAAAATTTTGCACAGTTTAATAAAAATACAAAAGAGTTTACTGTATATAAGGTACCAGGAAGTAGTAAAGATCCAATAGACCTACAACAAGGTTCGAAACATGGAAGTTTCTTTCCATTCAATACATTAGGTGATCATAAATACTGGGGTATTCCTCAAATTTCAGAAAAATCTCCAGATTTCCATTTTGGTATGACAATGTCAGCTAAATTCATTCAGCCAAAAGACGGAAAAATTAATGGTAATAATATGGTATTTGAGTTTTCTGGAGATGATGATGTATGGGTTTACATCGATGGCGTTTTGGTGTTGGATATTGGTGGTATTCATAATTCAGTGTCTGGTTCTATTGATTTTGCTGAGGGTACAGTTAAAGTTGGTAGTAACAATTATACTTTAAAAAATTTATTTAAAGAGGCAGGAGCAGAAAAAGAAGGAGATTTTGTTAGCAGAAAGGATATTTTCAAAGATTACACAGTGCATACAATTAATTTCTATTATCTCGAAAGAGGTAAGGGTGATTCCAACTGTAAGCTTAAGTTCAATCTTCCAACAGTTCCGGATGGGTCTGTTAAGGTTCAGAAACAGTTGAGTAATACAGATAAAGAGAAGTATGCAGATGTAAAGTTTAAATTTCAGTTACTTGTTAAGGATGAAAAAGAAAATTATGTTCCATCAACTCCTAATGGTATTTTAGACGATGGTAGAAAAGTTGAATTCAGTGAGGATAAGGTATTTACATTGAAACCTGGTCAGTACGCAACTTTTTCTGGACTTAAGGCAAATACGAAATATAGGATTAAAGAACTTGGTGTATCAAAGAACGAATATGATAAGGTTTTCATCAATGATGAAGTGACAACAAGTCAGGATGGAAATGTTATTTCTAACGAAGCTACAGTTGGCAGTAGACCATGGGTAATTTTTACTAACAAGTGTAGTGAGAAAAATAGTCGTAAGCTGTGTATTACCAAAAAGATTAAAGGGGATATTCCTGTAAATGATAAATTTGATTTTGAGATAAAGTTGAATGGTCAGAAGTATACAGGAAATTATTATCTGCAAGATTCTGAAGGAAATTATTATACAAGTGAAAATGGACCATTAAAGAAGGCAAAAAATAAGACTGTGTGTGGAAGTGCAGTTAATGGTGTTGTTTCTTCAGTTCCTGCAGGATACACAGTAGTTCTTGAACAAATTTTAGCTGGAACAAGCTTTGAGGTTAACGAGATCAATCTTAATCCAACGGATTATGGAAATCCTGAGTACAGTATTGAGGCGGCAGAGGATGTTAATACAACTGATAAAGCATCAGGAAAAATTGAGTTAGGTAGTGATGCGAAGGTAACGGTTACTAATACACGCAACAATGTAGCCAGTCTCGAAATTACAAAGGTAAATACAAGCAATCAGTCATTACCTGGAGCAAAATTTACTCTTACATTGGATGGTGATTCAGCGAAAACGTATAATGTAACATCTGATGAAAATGGTCTTTTGAAGTTTGAAAATCTTTCAGTCGGAACTTATACATTGACAGAAACAGAGGCACCGTCTGGCTATGTTAAATCTACAGAGAGTTATAAAGTAAAAGTATCAGTTGAAAATAATAAGGCAACTGCTAAGCTTTATAAAGCAGATGGTACGAATGAAATTGAGAACAAACAGATCATTAACTACACTGAGAAGGAAGAAGCCGAAAATAATCTTACCAGTAGCAAAACAGCCAAAGTTGTTGATTATGAGAATAGAATTTATAAGATTAATCTGAATGCAGAAACAACTGGACGCGAAGGAGATGTGGAGGCACAAGGTGCGAGTGTAGTAATGGTATTGGATGCTAGTGATTCTATGAATGATAGCATAGCTAATACTAATACTAGCAAGCTTGTAGCATTACAAAATGCAGCGAACACTTTTATAGATACCTTAAAGTCTAAATCACCGGAGAGTGAAATAGCAATAATCTGGTATAGTGGAAGTGAGGGAGGTAATACTTCAATAACGAATTCGAAATTTAAGCAATTAAACAACAATGAAGATGTGTCAAGTTTAAAGCGTACAATTGATAACAAGGATGCTTCCGGTGGAACACCAATGGGAGTTGCATTGGCGACTGCTAGAAATCAGTTATCAAGTGCAAAGCACGAAAAAAATAAGTATGTAGTGTTTATGACAGATGGTTTGCCAGGACATAATAATAATGATAACTGGAATTGTATGGTTGCCAATAATGCAGTTAATAATGCGAATTCTATAAAAGAACAGGCAACTTTGTATACGGTTGGTGTTGGGCTTAATGATGCGGGTAGTTTTAACTGGAAATTAGGACATTCTTCTACATCAAGTAACAGCGGACACGGATACAAATACGAATACGAATACTACCGTCATAAATCAATAACCGGAAGCGAATTTCTGAGCCAATATATAGCAACTAAATCTAGCGATGGTACTAAGAAGTATGCGTATGATACTAGTGGTCTAAACGACTTAGTAAACACATTTAATGTTATTGCTGGTAGTATTGGTGATTTGTTTACAGTGCAGCCTAAAGAAATCGTAGATGTGATTGATGCAAGATTTAAGCTTACGGATGATGGGTTAAATGATTTGGCAACTAACAGTAGGCTGGGAACAGGAAAAATTAAAACCAATAACGACGGATCGAAGGAAATTATCTGGACAGATAGTACTACAGGTTCGGTAGTGGGAAAAGTTACGATTGTTGAACGGGGTGACGGTACAACTAAAATTACCTGGGAAGAACAGGCGGCCAGAATTGGAAATGCAGCCACAGAGAACGAGAATGACAAAGGTTGGAATGCAAGTTTCCGGATTCAGGCGAAAGACGACTTCATTGGTGGAAACATGATTCCTACTAATGGTGCAGATTCAGGTATTTATCTGAATGGCGGTGGTATTAAAGAGTTTGAGCAACCATCTGTTAATGTTAAGCTTCTTAATTTAAATATCGGCAGTAAAAAAATAACAGTATTCAAAGGTGATCCAATAACGGCAAAGAATTTTGGAAATGAACTTGCTGAAACGATAAAAGTTGTACAGCTCAATAAAAAGGAAACTTTAACGGCTGTGGAGCCTATGGATGCTGGTAAGAATAGTGTTAAATTACCTGATTTGGAAGATGCTGATATTAAGAAATTAAATACGGATAAAGAGTTAACCATTGGCAGTGAAGGACGATATCAGTATATATATCCTGGTTCTAAGGATGCAGTAGGATATTTCACTTATACTTATAAAATAGTTAGGGGAAATGCTGATGAGCACCTTGCTAATTCAGTTGGAGAAAAGGTGGAGGAGTATCAGTTAACGGTTACTTATCATCCATATTCAAAAGAAGTAAGAAAACAAAAACTAGCTAAGATTAAGGAGCCGGATGAAGAAGTATATACAGCTGAAAATGCTCCAAAACCTGATTTAGTTGAACAACCAAAGGGTGGAATTAGTGTTGATTCAAGTGTAGCATCAACAGGCACTTATACTGTGAAGGTGATTGCTGGTGAATTGAAGATCGTTAAAAAACTGGATGCACAAGCTGAGAAGGAAGAAACATTTAGATTCACAATTACAGACAAAAATGGAGATGTTGCAACTGCAACTGCAAAGATTGCAAAAGGCGGAAAAGAAGCAACTGCAGTATTTGAGCTTGTAGGTGAAGCCAACGCAAAACTTGAACTTGATAATAAGAAATTAAGTGAACTGTCCCGAGGTGATTATGTAGTTAAAGAGTCTTCAGACAACACTAGTTATGAATTACAGAGTATTGTAACAGGTGAAGGAACCAATTGTGACAGTGCAATTGCTGAAGATTTGTCAAATGGTATTACATTCACTATGGGAACAGACAAAAAGCAAAATAAGGTTCCACAGAATGGAAATACAACAGACGGACGAGTTGGAATTGCCGAATTCACTAATAAAAAAACAGTTGTGAATATTGATTTTGAGAAAGTTGATGCTGAGACCAATACAAAGAAGTTGTCAGGTGCTGAATTTGATTTATATAAAGCTAATACGGACGGAGAACAAACAGGTGATCCGATTAAGCAGTATGTATCTGACAAAAATGGAAAGGTTTCTATAGAGAACCTTCCAATTGGAAATTATGTATTGGTTGAAAGAAAAGCACCAGCTGGATATCAGTTATCTGCAAAACCATGGAAAATCATAGTAGGAAGCGACAGAAATATAACGGTAACACATGGTGATGATACTGTTAGTCCAAAGGGTAATGAAAAGATTTACCAGCTTACCAATGCTAAACTTTATTCATTACCAAACTCCGGTGGTCCGGGAACCTATGGATTTACAATCAGTGGTGTAGCGATTCTTGCAACTGCACTCCTGTTGTTTATAAATAATAAACGAAGGGAGGAAGAAGCAAAGAGATCGTAACACATTAATTGTAAATGGCCGATGAAGGGCGAAAAAGAAAAATGCAGAGAAAGAAAGGAGCAAACCTTATGAAAAATTTATTTAAAAAGATTGGTGCATTATTAGTGGCAGCGGTTATGGTACTGTCTATGTGCACAGCGGTATTTGCAGACAAGGTAGAAGATAAATACACAAATGATATTACTGTTACAAATTTAGCAGCTGATGTAAATACTACATTGAAAGTGTATAATATTATCTATCTTGATTTGACTGGTGGAAATCAGACATGGAAGGTCGTTGATTGGGCTAGTCCTTATGTCTCAGAAGATGATAAAACCGGTGCATTCAAGATTACTAATTCTAATGGATTAAGAGATGCAGCAGATAAACGGGAAAGCGCAGATCGTACAGAGACAGAAACTGGAACAAGTCATGTATTTTCTGGACTTCCAATCGGTGCATATGTTATTCGTGCATTTGATACTAAAGGTACTTATGGTCTTATGGTAGCAAATACTTACAAAGATAATGATACTTATATGGCTAGTGAATCAGCTAACGTAGCTGCTAAAATGTCAGAATATAGGGTTACAAAAGAGGCAGACGATAAGTTTGTTCACAGAGGACAGGAAGTAAACTTTACAGTAACTACACAGATGGCACCAAAGAAAAATGAAAAAAATGAGAATTTAACAGAATTTAAAATTACAGATACTTCTACAGGATTAGCTGAAAACAGTTTTAAGATTAAAGAAATTACAATTGCTGGTGCTAAGAAACCAATTGCAGGTAATAAAGCAATTGCTACTAAGAATAGCGAAGGCAAGATTGTATACACTGTAGATTTAAGTGACTTTATTGAAAGTACAGCGGCTGGTGCAACGGTTGTAGTAAAATATAGTGCAGTCGTAGAAAATGATCACACATATAACAACAGTGCTACAGCAAGTGCAAATACTGTTGCTTATACTCCGAGTGAAGTAAATGGTTTTATGGGAAATGTTACTTTAAAGAAAGTTGACACAAATAAAAAGCCACTGAATGGTGCAGAGTTCCAGTTATTAAAGGTAACTTCTGCTGGAAAAGAAGGTGCTGAGGCAACAAAAACACCAATTAATGTTGTGAAAGTAACAGATGGTGAGTACAAGGTTGCTCTGGATGAAGAAGATGGTGCTACAACTACATTAGTAGTAGCAACAAACGGTACATTAAAAGTTACAGGTCTTGCTGATGGCAACTATGAATTTAAAGAGACAAAAGCGCCGACAGGTTATAAAGTAAATTCTGATAATAAAGCATTTACAATTACAGCAAATGAGGCGGCTGAAGTAACTGTTGATGCAGGTGAATTTGTCAATACAAAACTCTCCTCCCTTCCATCCACAGGTGGCATGGGAACATACCTCTTCACTATCATCGGTGTTGTAGTTATGGCTGGCGCTGCTGGTGCTTTCTTCATCAGCCGCAGAAAAGGATCCGAGGAGTAATCGTTTGATTGCCGGATCGATTCAATTCAAAAATTATTTATAAGCAACGACAAAGCAAGTATTAAAATAAAGTAGTAAATCTTTTACCGCCCGGCCCTTTCGGGGGCCGGGAGTGGTAAATACAACAGTATGGAGAAACCTATGAGAAAGAATAAGAAGAAAAATTATATTGGACTTGGTTTGCTGTTTCTGATAGGGTTGTCCATACTGCTGTATCCAATGGTCAGTGATGCCTGGAACCGGTACAGGGACAGCCTGCTGATCAGTAATTATAGCAGCAGTGTTTCTTCGGATGAGAATTCGGAGAAGATTGACAGTATGTGGAAGGCAGCGCAGGAGTATAACGAACAGATCAAGCAGGAAAGTGTGCCGGATGCTTTTTCCGTGAGGGATGGCCAGACGGACAGTACATATGAGTCTCTTCTGAACCTGAATGGTGATGGAATGATGGGGTATGTGGATATTCCTGTGATCGATGTGAGCATTCCAATCTATCATTACACGACAGATGAGTCTCTGGAGAAGGGTGCCGGTCATTTGTTCGGCAGCAGTCTTCCGGTTGGCGGCAAGAGTACCCATTGTATTTTGTCGGCACACAGAGGACTTCCAAGTGCGAAACTTTTTACAGATCTGAATCTTGTGGAAGAGGGAGATGTTTTTTACCTGCATGTGCTGGGTAAGACTCTTGCCTACGAGGTGGATCAGATTCTTACCGTTCTTCCGGAGCAGACAGAGTCTCTGGGTATCACAGAGGGTGATGATTATGTAACACTGGTTACGTGTACGCCTTATGCGGTGAATACGCACAGACTTCTGGTGAGGGGACACAGAGTTCCGATGAAGGCTGCGAAGGCGGTTCAGAAAACAGAGAAGAAGGTTACCGGAATCACCAATCCGACGCTTCCGATGCTTGCTCTCTGTGTTGTGATCGGAATTGTGATCGCGGTGATCCTGGTTGCCGGTATCAATTCTGTTCAGAACAAAAAACGACGCAGGAAATAGTTTATGGCTAAAAAGAAAAAAAAGAAAAAGAGTAATGTTGTCCTGAACATCATTATCGGCCTGGTGTTTCTGGCGGGGGCGGGGGTGTTCCTTTATCCTACGATCAGTGATATGTGGAACCAGTATCGAAATGCCCAGCTGGTCAGTAAGTACGAGGAAGCGGTAACGGATCTTTCGGACAATGACTATGACAGGCTGTGGAAAGAGGCGAAGGAGTATAATGCCGAGCATCCGGTGAATGCCATTGTAGATGCTTTTGAGGAAGAGGATACTTATGAGCTGAGTCATCCTTATGACCAGGTTCTGGATCCTAACGGTGATGGTCTGATGGGGAGTATCGAGATCCCGAAGATCAAAGCCAGACTGGCGATCTATCACGGACTGAGCAAAACGGTCCTGGAAAAGGGTGTCGGTCATGTGGAGGGTACCAGTCTTCCCATCGGAGGCAAGAGCACCCATGCGGTTCTGGCGGCGCATCGAGGTCTTCCTAACGCAAAGCTTTTTACAGATCTGGATCAGATGGAAAAGGGAGATATTTTTATCCTGCACATTCTTGGCAAGCATCTGGCCTACAAAGTGGATCAGATCAAGACGGTGCTTCCGGATGAGACCAGTGACCTGGATATTATCGAGGGTGAAGATCATGTGACTCTGATCACGTGTACCCCTTATGGAGTTAACACCCACAGGCTTCTTGTCCGGGGAGTGCGGACGAAATATGTGGTGGAAGATACAAAGAATGACGAAACGATACCGCAGAAGCTTGCTGTTGTGGATCCGAAGAGGGTTCTGGCCGGCGGCGCTGCAGTGCTTGTTGTTCTGATCCTGCTGATTTATCTGATCGTCCGTCATAGGGACAAAAAACGGAAAAAGAAGCAGCTTTCAGAAAGGAAAGAGGAGGCAGAGAGCGATGAAAAATAGAAGAAAGCAAGGGAAAATATTCCGGAGCCTTCTGGCTGTTCTGATGCTGACGGCTATGCTGGTCACGAGTGTTTTGCAGCCGGTTTTCGCCGGGGATTATGAAGCTGGAAAAACAGGTAATCTGACGTTGACGGTTCAGCAGGCGGATGAGGAGGGAACCCAGACTCCGCTGCCGGATGTAGGGCTGACGATCTACAAGGTTGGTAGTGTGAATTTTGATGGCAATGTGCATTTCGTGCTGGATGAGGCACTGGCTGCCGCAGCAATCGATTTTGATTCCATCACGACGGCTGACGGTTGGTATGAAGCGGCAGAGAAGCTGGCGGCTATGATCGTCAGCGGAAGCGTGGATGTGTGGGGTATGTCCAAGTCCTCTGATGCAGAGGGGAATATGACTTTCGCTGATCTGGCTGAGGGTATGTACCTGGTGGTGCAGACAGATGGAAACAGCAGTGTTATGGTTTCACCGATGCTGATCTCCGTTCCTTTTGCAGATCAGGAGCAGGGCTGGATGTACGATGTACAGGCTTATCCGAAGTCTGTAAGTAATCCGCAGAAGCATACACAGATCCAGGTTACGAAGAGGATCTATAATGTTGATGATAACGGGAATGTGATTCCTCTGGAAACGAAGGAGGATGTAACTTATAATGTTGGGCTTTACCTTGATCCGGATGGAAATGCCCCTTACGGAGAAATGCAGAAAATCCATATCCAGAATGCTTCCAGTGGTACAGCTACATGGACGGATGTTCCGGATGGCACCTATTATGTATTTGAGCTGGATGAGGATGGAAATCCTCTTCAGCAGAATACGAAGATCAAGGTGGATGATGAGAATCTTTACTACTACAATGTAACGAAGCCGAATGGTGAGAGTGAAGAGAAGTCCAATCAGGTTGTGATCGGTGGAGATAGTGGTGCTACTGAGGCAGCGGCTTATGTAAATAACTATTATACAAAGATTTCCGATATATTCAGCCGTAACGGATATATCAACATTAAGAAGAATGTGATGATCGATGGTGTTGCTTCTACTGTGGATGATACGTTCTATGCAGGTTTGTTCTCCACTGAAAGTAACGGTGAGCTGACGCTTGAGAAGGTAGTGACTCTGAAACAGAATGATAGTGTTCAGGTAATGGTGGATCTTCCAACAGATCAGGAGATCAACAGTGTTACTTATACTGTTCTGGAGACGGATAAGGATGGAAATCCGGTTGATGATGATACCTTTAAGTATACAGTTACCGGTCAGGGTGAGGTTACACTGAATAATGATAACCGATATACTGTAACAAAGGAGATCACTAACAGTCTTTCTTCCGAGCCGACACCGATTCCGACTGCTACACCTGGAGCAAATCATGGTGGAAATGATCGGATCACTCCGATCCCGAATAATGGTACAGCGGGCGGAACTGCTCCGAACGATACCAGCGGTACAGCAAGACGTTCTGTAAAGACCGGCGATGATACACCGATCGGCGTATGGGTTGGAATCCTTGCAGCAGCGATCATTGTTGGCGGTGGTGCAGCTTATGGAGTTAAGAGAAAGAAGAAAAAATAAATAACGGATCATTCTGAAGGATGATCGATGGAAGAACCGGGCGATGTGGATGCCCGGTTCTTTTTTGGGAATATTTGTGTATTGGGGATGAAAAAGCAGCGGGTGATATTTTTTATCGAAAATTGTTCTTGACATTTTGGTATGATAAGTATATTGTATGTGTTGCAGTAAATTTCATAAAAGATAGCCTTTTATTCAGAGTGGTGGAGATACAAAGGATCTGTGAAGCCACGGCAACCCCGGAGAATCCAGGAAGGTGCCAACCTGAGCGAGCAATCGAACAATAAGAGGATTGTTTACAGAATTTAAACAGTCCGGATTGTACGGGCTGTTTTTTATGTATATAACCATTGTTTTATTACAAAAGGAGAAGATCATGGAGAAAATTTTATTTACATCTGAATCTGTAACTGAGGGTCATCCTGACAAGGTCTGCGACTCTATTTCCGATGCGATCCTTGATGCTATGATGGCACAGGATCCGATGAGCCGTGTTGCATGTGAGACTGCTACTACAACAGGTCTTGTACTTGTTATGGGCGAGATTACAACCAAGGCTAATGTTGATATCCAGAAGATCGTTCGCGATACTATCCGTGAGATCGGATATGACAATGCGGATTATGGCTTTGACGCAGATACCTGTGCGGTTATCACATCACTTGACAAGCAGTCCACAGATATCGCTATGGGTGTTGACAAGGCTCTTGAGCAGAAAGAGGACGATATGAATGAGGACGAGCTGGATTCCATCGGTGCCGGTGACCAGGGTCTTCAGTTTGGTTATGCTTCCAATGAGACTGAGGAGTATATGCCGTATGCCATCAACATGGCTCACAAGCTTGCTCAGCAGCTGACAAAGGTTCGTAAGGACGGCACTCTGAAATATTTAAGACCGGATGGAAAGACTCAGGTTACTGTTGAGTATGATGAGGCTGGCAAGCCGAAGAGAATCGATGCTGTTGTATGCTCTACACAGCATGATCCGGATGTTACTCAGGAGCAGATCCATGAGGATATTAAGAAGTATGTTTTTGATGCGATCATTCCGGCTGATATGGTTGATGCGGATACGAAGTATTTCATCAATCCGACAGGTCGTTTTGTTATCGGCGGACCTCACGGTGACAGTGGTCTGACAGGTCGTAAGATCATCGTTGATACCTACGGCGGAACAGGACGTCACGGCGGCGGTGCTTTCTCCGGTAAGGATTGCACAAAGGTTGACCGTTCTGCTGCTTATGCTGCACGTTATGTTGCAAAGAACATTGTTGCAGCCGGTCTTGCTGACAAGTGTGAGATCCAGCTTTCCTATGCGATCGGTGTTGCGCATCCGACTTCTGTCAGTGTGAATACCTTCGGAACAGGTAAGCTTTCTGAGACCAAGCTTGTTGAGATCGTTCGTGAGAATTTTGATCTTCGTCCGGCTGGTATCATCAAGATGCTTGACCTTCGCCGTCCGATCTACAAGCAGACTGCTGCTTATGGTCATTTCGGCCGTACAGATGTTGATCTTCCATGGGAGCATCTGGACAAGGTTGAGACTCTGAAGAAGTATCTTTGCAACAGCTACGAATAATCGTTTCAGAAGAATAAAGAGTGAAGCCCCCGGTAGTGCCAGTACCGGGGGCTTCTTGCATGGTGAGATGGGGTTTTTTATAGAAAATTTAGAGATAGGGAATATAGTTTATGTTATAATACGTGTATGTGAATGTGTGAATTTATAAAGGACGGAGATACAGATGAAGTTAAAAACACGTATTATTGTGGGCTTCGTTGCGATCATCCTGCTGCCGCTGCTTCTTTTTTCCGCAAGTCTGTACGGGTTCAGCCAGACGCAGGCGAAGCATGTGCAGGAGAGCAGCAGCCAGGCTTCGGATTCCAGCCAGATGGTCTATGATATTTCGCTGCCGCAGTCTTCCAGCAGCCAGGTGAAGCTGATGGCTAAGGATATGATCCTGACCGCAACGATCATTCTTGTTTTTACTGCTTTGTCCGTGGGGCTGTGGATCTACAGGAGTATTGCGGTTCCGCTGGTGAAGCTTAAGAAGGCTACCAAGAACATCAAGGAGGGGAATCTGGATTTTGTGCTGGAGGTTGAGGGGAATGATGAATTTTCCCAGCTTTGCCAGGATTTTGAGGAGATGCGTAAGCGTCTGAAGGAGTCCACGGAAGAGAAGATCCTGATGGATAAGGAGAATAAGGAGCTGATCAGCAATATTTCCCATGATCTGAAGACGCCGATTACTGCGGTGAAGGGTTATGTGGAGGGGATCATGGATGGTGTGGCGGATACGCCGGAGAAGATGGACCGGTATGTGCGTACCATTTATAATAAGACCAATGAGATGGATCATCTGATCAATGAGCTGACCTTTTATTCCAAGATCGATACCAACCGTATTCCGTATACGTTCAGCAAGCTGAATGTGGAGGATTATTTTTCGGATTGTGCGGAGGAGCTTGGGCTTGAGATGGAGACCAGGGGGATCGAGCTTGTGTATGCCAATTATGTGGAGAAGGGTGTGCAGGTTATTGCGGATGGTGAGCAGATCCGCCGTGTGATCCATAATATCGTGAGTAATGCCATTAAGTATATGGAGAAGCCAAGGGGGATCATCCAGCTTCGGGTGAAGGATGTGGGTGATTTTATCCAGGTGGAGATCGAGGATAACGGCAAGGGGATTGCCGCCAAGGATCTGCCGTATATTTTTGACCGTTTTTACCGTACCGATGTTTCCAGAAATTCTTCCAAGGGAGGAAGCGGTATCGGACTTTCCATCGTAAAGAAGATCATGGAGGATCATGGTGGAAAGGTCTGGGCCACAAGCCGGCTGGGGATCGGAACGATCATGTATTTTGTTCTCAGAAAATATCAGGAGAATATCTTAAGTGATCAAAACTGTTGACTGATATGATTAAATGTGTTTGAATTTACTCAAAAGAGTAAATTATTATGAACACATCAAATATCACAAATTACAAGCTAAAAGATTTTGCTGAACTGTTAGGTGTATTTGTAAAAACATTACAGCGTTGGGATAGAGAAGGAACTCTAAAGGCAAACCGAATTCCAACTGATAGACGTTATTACACTTATGACCAATATCTGCAATTCAAAGGAATAAATACTGAAGATGACCAACGTCAGGTAGTTATTTATGCTAGTACAGCGAAAATTAAGTTTCTGCTATATTGACGCAGCAGATGAAAAATCAGACAAGTCAATATGGCGGTTACTTAATATTCGCTGTACTAGAAAGCAAAAGCAGGAACTCAAAAAAGAAATCCTGCAGGAAAGGTGAAAGATAATGACAGTTGCAGAAGAAATCCAGAAATTAAAAAAAGAAAAAGATGCCATCATCCTTGCACACTACTACGTGCGTCCTGAAGTGCAGGATGTTGCTGACTATATAGGAGATTCCTTTTATCTCAGCAAGATCGCAGCCAGCGCGAAAGAGAAGACGATCGTGTTCTGTGGAGTAGGATTTATGGGAGAGAGTGCGAAGATCTTAAGTCCGGATAAAACTGTTCTGATGCCTGCTATGGATGCAGACTGTCCGATGGCTCATATGGCAACAGAAGAAGGCATCCGCAAGGTGCGAGAGGAATATGACGATGTGGCAGTTGTCTGTTACATTAATTCTACAGCAGCATTGAAGGAGCTTTCTGATGTATGTGTTACTTCCGCAAATGCAGTAAAGATCGTAAAAGCGCTTCCGAACAAAAACATCTTTTTTATCCCGGACAGAAATCTTGCACATTTTATTGCAGAACAGGTTCCTGAGAAGAACTTTATTTATAACGAAGGTTTCTGTATTGTCCATGAATTTATGGATCCGGAAGAAGTAAAAGCAGCAAAAGAAGCGCACCCGGATGCACTGGTTCTGGCACATCCGGAATGTCCGCAGACAGTTCTGAAACAGGCTGATTACATCGGAAGCACATCCGGAATCATTAAATATGCACAGGAAAGTGACAATAAAGAGTTTATCATCTGCACAGAATGTGGCGTTCAGTACAAGCTGGAAATTACCTGCCCGGATAAAAAATTCTACTTCACAGAAACCGTACCGGTCTGCAAAAACATGAAAAAAGTATTTCTGGAAAAAGTTCTCCACGTTCTGAAAACCGGGGAGAATGAGGTTCATGTAACAGACGAGACACGTGAAAACGCGAAGAGACCGCTGGAGCGGATGCTGGAACTGGCAAAATAAATAAAACACATTTGTATAAAAGATTTGTCTGAGTTGGCTGAAAAGAGAAATCAAGACAGAGAGGCGAAAAGCAATGAGAATTAAAACAGACGTAGTGATCGTGGGAACAGGTGTTGCAGGTATGTTCAGTGCCTTGAAGCTTCCGCGGGACAAAAAGATCGTGATCATCACAAAAGAGGATATGAGGAGTAGTGATTCTTTCCTGGCGCAGGGGGGAATCTGTGTGCTTCGTGATGAAAACGATTACGACAGCTATTTTGAAGACACCATGAAGGCAGGACATTACGAAAACAGAAAAGAGTCGGTAGACATTATGATCCGAGGCTCCAGAGATATCATTAATGATCTTGTCGGATATGGCGTGGATTTCAAGATGGATGGAGATGATTTTGCCTATACAAGAGAAGGTGCACATTCCAGACCGAGGATCCTTTATCATGAGGATATCACAGGAAAAGAAATTTCCGAAAAACTGCTCCAGCAGGTCCTGAAGCTTGAAAATGTAACAATTCTGGAATATACTACCATGCAGGATATTCTTGTGGAAAATGGCAAATGTACAGGTCTGAAGGCAGTTTCCGCAGAAGCGAACAGAGCACGTCTTGAAGCTATGGAAGCCGAAGAAGAGGTGAAGACCCAGGAAGAGATCCAGCCGGGCGGAGAGATCCCGGTAGAGATTTATGCACAGGATACGATCCTGGCCAGCGGCGGGATCGGAGGAAGATATGCGCATTCCACCAACTATCCGCATCTCACAGGGGATGCTCTTGATATTGCAAAAAAACACAATGTGCGTCTGGAACATCTGGATTATGTGCAGATCCATCCGACAACGCTGTATTCCAAGAGACCGGGCCGCAGATTCCTGATCTCAGAATCGGTTCGAGGAGAAGGTGCAGTACTTTATAACAGCAAAAAAGAGCGTTTTGTCAATGAACTTCTTCCAAGAGATGTAGTAACAAATGCGATCCGGGAAGAAATGAAAAAAGAAGGAACAGACCATGTATGGCTTTCCATGGAAAATATTGATAAAGATACGATCCTGAATCATTTTCCGAATATTTATCAGAGGTGTCTGGAAGAAGGCTATGATGTGACAAAAGAATGCATCCCTGTTGTTCCTGCTCAGCATTATTTCATGGGCGGTATCTGGGTGGATTCTGACAGCAAGACCAGCATGGACCAGCTTTATGCAGTGGGAGAAACCAGCTGCAACGGTGTACATGGCGCGAACAGACTGGCAAGTAATTCCCTGCTGGAGAGCCTTGTATTTGCAAAACGTGCAGCCAAAGCAATCTCAGCAGAAAAGAAAAGTGCTGCAGGTGCGGCATAAATGCAGTCGGAATATAAATATCCGTATTATGAAAGACAGGAGCAGCCTTGCTTTGGAGAACAGGGCTGCTGTGATAATTAAGAAAGAGCAGGTATTGTAAAATGAATAAGATCACAATGACACTTCAGGTAGATCACCTGATCCTGGAGGCTTTAAAGGAAGATATTTCAAGCGAAGACGTTACCACAAACTCTGTTATGAAAGAAGCAGTTCCGGGAGAGGTAGATCTGATCTGTAAAGAGGATGGAATCATTGCGGGACTGGAAATCTTCAGCCGTGTATTTACGCTTCTGGATGCTGACACAAAAGTGGAGCTGTTCTGCAAGGACGGCGATGAAGTAAAAAAAGGTCAGAAAATGGGAAAAGTTACAGGAGATATCCGGGTGCTTCTTTCCGGCGAGCGTGTGGCACTGAATTATCTTCAGAGAATGAGCGGGATCGCAACCTATACACATTCGGTTGTGTCACTTCTTGAAGGAACAGGGATCACATTGCTGGATACCAGAAAAACGACGCCGAATATGCGTATTTTTGAGAAATATGCTGTTCGTGTAGGCGGCGGACAGAACCACAGATATAATCTTTCTGATGGAGTTCTGCTGAAAGACAATCACATCGGAGCGGCAGGAAGCGTTGCAAATGCTGTAAAAATGGCACAGGAGTACGCTCCTTTTGTCCGCAAGATCGAAGTTGAGGTGGAAACTCTTGCTCAGGTAAAAGAAGCTGTTGAGGCTGGTGCAGATATCATCATGCTTGACAATATGACTCCGGAAATGATGAAAGAAGCAGTAAAACTCATTGACGGAAGAGCGAAAACAGAATGTTCCGGAAATGTTACAAAAGAAAATATTGCAAAGATCAGGGATGTTGGTGTAGACTATGTATCAAGTGGTGCATTAACACATTCCGCACCGATTCTTGATATTTCACTTAAGAATCTTCATCCGCTTTCCTGAAGATCACGGAATTCTGCAAAATACCGAGTGCTGTGACAGGAAATATCCGGAATATCAGAAAAAAAGAAGCGAGAATTGTCGGAAGCAGAGGCATAACAGGTAATATCTGAACCGGGTGGGAGATATCGCGAGAATGAAGGGGACAGATATCGGAATAAAAAGTACAGGTACAGCCAGGAAAGGGGAACTTAAATGACTGGTTCAGAACGCAGGACAGCGATCATGGATCAAATTAAAAACAGTGACCGGCCGGTCTCGGGAAGTGCTCTGGCCAGAACATTTCAGGTCAGCAGACAGGTGATCGTGCAGGATGTTGCGCTGATACGCGCAGAAGGGAACGACGTGATATCCACCAACAGGGGATATATTTTTAATGCTCCTCATACTGTGAGCCGGATATTCAAAGTGCATCATACAGATGCAGATCTGGAGAATGAGCTCTGCGGGATTGTGGATCTTGGCGGAAAAGTGATCAATGTAATGGTGAATCACAGAGTTTACGGACATATTGAGGCAGAACTGAATATTAGATCCAGACGCCAGGTTGAGAACTTTATGGAGGACATCCGAAATGGAAAGTCCAGTCCTTTGAAGAATATCACATCGGATTATCATTATCATAAAGTAGAAGCAGAATCCGAGGAAATCCTGGATATGATCCAGGATATGCTGAAACGGCGAGGATTTCTGATCGAAGCAGAATAACAGAAGTCAGATACAAAAAGAAAAGATATACAGAATGAGAAAATTCTGTTAATATGAAAATATAGTGATCACGAAAATAGGAGAAGGAATCCTGCATGGCAGGGTTCCTTCTTACACCCTGCGGAAATGTGCACCTTGTGGAAATGTGCAGACAGGGAAAACAGAATGCAGATATGAGGGTGAGAAAAAATACGGCTTGATATGCATGGAGGGGGAAATGGATTATCAGAGTATGTTTACATTTATGCTGGAGATGGCAGGAACTATTGCGTTTGCTGCTTCCGGAGCTATGGTGGGGGCGCAGAGAGGAATGGATATTTTCGGGGTCTGCGTTCTTGGAGTGGTGACTGCAGTGGGCGGAGGAGCTACCAGGGATATTATCCTGGGAATCGTGCCGCCGGGAATGTTTCAGGATCCGCTGTATACCATTGTGGCAACCGTGACGTCCTGTATTGTTTTTGCAGTGATGTACTGGAAGCAGGAGCTTTTGGAAGGCGGGAACCGGCTGGTCTATGATAAGGTGATGCTGGTGATGGATACGGTTGGCCTTGGTGTGTTTACTGTCATGGGGGTTGATAAGGGGATTTCCCAGGGGTATATGGAAAGAACATTTTTTCTTGTATTTCTTGGAACTGTCACAGGAGTTGGAGGCGGCCTGATCCGTGATATGATGGCAGGAGTACCGCCATATATTTTTGTGCGCCATATTTATGCCTGTGCGTCTATTGTAGGGGCCATTGCCTGTGTTTGGATATACAGGCTGTGGGGCGGAGTGCCGGCCATGGTGATCGGAACGGTAGTAGTGATCCTGATCCGGTACCTGGCGGCACATTACCGGTGGAATCTGCCGAGACTGAGAAGAGAATAAAAAAAGCTATGAAAAGCTCCGGAACATTTAAGGAATAATGTTCCGGAGCTTTTTGGCTTTTATTTGGTTTATATTGCGTAGAAGATTTTATCTGTTCCTCTCATAAGAGAATCATGCGTCTGTATCCTGCAGAGCCAGGAAGCCTTCCTCGCCGGTACGGATCTTGACAACGTTTTCGATATCGTAAACGAAGACTTTACCATCGCCGATCTGACCGGTATGAAGAACTTCTTTTGCAGTATCAATAACCTTCTGAACCGGTACAAGACTTACAACGATCTCGATCTTAACCTTCGGACGGAGGTTCATGTCAACCTCAACACCACGATAGTAGGTTGGAGCACCCTTCTGAACACCACAGCCCATAACGTTTGTGATAGTGATACCGGTTACGCCGATCTCGTTCATAGCCTGCATAAACTCATCCAGCTTGTTCTGACGTGTGATGATAACAACCTTTGTCAGTTTGTGTACGCCGTCTGCAGGAATTTCAGGAACAGATTCAGCAGGAGCAGAAGGAGCATGTTTTACAACAGGGGCTTTTACGGAAGTTCCCATTGGAGTCGGAGCCTTTGTCATGGTATCCTGTACAAAGAATCCATCGTATGCACTTGCGAGGCCATGCTCTTTCATATCCAGACCTGCGATCTCTTCCTCAGCGGAAACACGAAGACCGATGGTGTGTTTGATCACTTGGAAGATAATTGTCATAGTAATAGCAACCCATGCGATGGTGATAGCCATACCAATAAACTGAACACCGAAGCCATGGAAACCACCGCCTGTGAGAAGACCTTTCCATTCGGTACCTGCACCGTCGGAGAAAAGACCGACAGCAAGAGTTCCGAAAGCACCGTTAAGACCGTGAACGCCAACAGCACCAACCGGGTCATCAATTTTGAGAACTTTATCAACAAATTCAATACCAAATACTACAATGAATCCGGAGAGGATTCCGATGATAGCTGCAGATGTAGGAGATACGGTATCACAGCCTGCTGTGATGGCTACCAGTCCTGCAAGAGAACCGTTCAGGGACATGGAAACATCCGGTTTTTTGTAGCGGATCCATGTGATCAGCATAACTGTTACAGTAGCAACAGCAGCTGCAAGGTTTGTTGTTACGAAGATCTTTCCGGCGCTTACAATGGCATCGCCTTCCATGCTGACAGTAGATGCACCGTTGAAACCGAACCAGCAGAACCAGAGAATGAATACACCAAGTGCACCAACTGTAAGGTTATGTCCCGGGATCGCTCTGGATTTACCGGATTTGGAATATTTTCCGATACGAGGTCCGAGGATGATGGCACCGATCAGTGCAGCAACACCACCAACCATGTGAACGGCACAGGAACCTGCGAAATCATGAAATCCCATCTGGCTGATAAAGCCGCCGCCCCAGATCCAGTGACCGGATACCGGATATACAACGAGACTGATCAGTAAACTGTAGATACAGTAGGAGATGAATTTAGTACGCTCTGCCATGGCACCGGATACGATGGTAGCAGAAGTAGCACAGAATACAGTCTGGAAGATGAGAAATGCCCAGAAAGGAACTCCATCCGGAAGCATTGCGTTTCCGTAGTTTGCCTCTGAGGCGATTCCGCCGATCTTGCCGAAGAAACCGTTTCCTGCACCGAACATGATGCCAAATCCAACCAGCCAGAAGACCGGTGTACCGATACAGAAGTCCATCAGGTTTTTCATGATGATATTTCCAGCGTTTTTTGCTCTTGTGAATCCTGTTTCGACCATTGCAAATCCAGCCTGCATGAAGAAGACCAGTGCTGCACCGACGAGGACCCAAGTTGTGTTTACTGAAGAATACATAGTAACACTCCCTTTCCCAATTTTTTTCTTTCCTATTAATAGAAAGAATTTTTGTAATACCGGACGGAAAAAAACAGACAGAATTTATCCAGTATCAGTATAACGAAAAAGCGCAGGAGAGAGGAAATTCTCTTCCGCGCCTTTACGAAATCAAAATTAGTATATGTAAAACAGGGGATATCTGTATCGTGTGATTAATGGATGAGGAAATCGATAATGAATTATGAAGTAGAGTTCATAAGGGATATCCCCTGTATTTACCGTATGAAATTGTTATCTGATATCCGTGATCAGATGGAGAATAACAGCTCGTCGTAGGTCGGATAAGGAAGTAACTCATCCGGGATCAGAGCCTCTGCCTCATCTGCAGATTTTCTTAAAGTTTCCATGTCTTCCAGAACAGTTTCCTGATAAGCCTTGGAGCATGCAAGTACATCGTCAGAAGAAGCAAGAGCTTTTGCTGTATCTGCTTTCAGAGTTTCCAGATCTTTTGCCATGGTGTCTGCAAGTGTACTCAGTTTGGAGATCAGAGCAGCTTCACTTGCTACAGAAATATCAGCTACTACGGATTTCTTTGCAGCTGCAGTATCTGCAAGCTTTTCAACATATGTATATACAGAAGGAATTACCTGCTTCTGGATCATCTCAGCCAGAGTGTTGGACTCGATGTTGATGGTCTTGTAATAGTTCTCAAGCCAGATCTCGTAACGGGAGAAAAGCTCTTCCTTTGTAAAAATGCCATGCTTTGTAAACAGCTCAATGTTCTTCTCAGCAATGAAATGCGGAAGTGCATCCGGAGTTGTTTTCAGATTGTAGAGACCACGTTTCTCAGCTTCTTCAACCCATTCGTCTGTATATCCGTTTCCGTTAAAGATGATGCGTTTATGCTCTTCAATGGTCTTCTTAAGAAGTGCATGTACTGCGTTTTCCATTTCTTCTTCCGGAACATCCTTAAGAGCTGCGCTGAATTCTGCAAGAACCTCTGCAACAGCGGTATTCAGTACGATGTTCGGGTTTGCGACAGATGCTGCAGAACCAAGCATACGGAACTCAAATTTGTTTCCGGTAAATGCAAATGGTGAAGTACGGTTTCTGTCTGTGGTATCCTTTATGAAGTGCGGAAGTACCTTTGCTCCGATATCCATCTGTACCGCATGCTTATTGCTGAAGAAGGTATCGTTTTCAATAGATTTCAGTACGTCTGTTAGCTCATCTCCAAGGAAGATGGATACGATTGCAGGCGGTGCCTCGTTTGCTCCAAGACGATGATCGTTTCCGGCGCTTGCAACGGATACGCGGAGAAGATCAGCATAATCGTCAACGGCTTTGATGACAGCTACCAGGAATACCAGGAACTGTGTATTTTCTGCCGGTGTTTTTCCTGGATCAAGAAGGTTTACACCTGTGTCTGTGCTCATGGACCAGTTGTTGTGTTTACCGCTTCCGTTGATTCCCTCAAATGGTTTCTCGTGAAGGAGGCAGACCATGTTGTGCTTGTCGGCAACCTTCTTCATGATCTCCATGGTCAGCTGGTTGTGGTCAACAGCAACATTTGTGGTATCAAATACAGGAGCCAGTTCGTGCTGTGCAGGAGCAACCTCGTTATGTTTTGTTTTGGCTGGAATGCCAAGCTTCCAAAGCTCTTCGTCAAGATCATGCATGTAAGCAGCAACGCGAGGCTTCAGGGCTCCGAAGTAATGATCTTCCATTTCCTGTCCTTTTGGTGCAGAAGCGCCCAGAAGAGTACGGCCGCAGAAGATCAGGTCTTTTCTCTTCTTGTAAAGATCCTTGTCAACCAGGAAATATTCCTGCTCAGGTCCTACGGTTGTGTCGATGTGACGGACCTCTTTGTTTCCAAGGATGTGAAGAATACGAACCGCTTCTTTGTTCAGAACATCCATGGAACGAAGAAGAGGAGTTTTCTTATCCAGTGCCTCTCCGCTGTAGGAACAGAATGCAGTAGGAATGTAAAGAGTTTTATCTTTAATGAATGCAGGTGAAGTAGGATCCCATGCTGTATATCCTCTTGCTTCAAAAGTAGCACGAAGTCCGCCTGACGGGAAGCTGGATGCATCCGGCTCACCTTTTACCAGCTCTTTACCGGAGAAATCCATGATCACCTGTCCGTCACCTGTAGGGGAGATGAAGC
>OLPN01001199.1_pt1 | contig 24390 bp, 22 predicted proteins | sample 1672601 | NCBI WGS metagenome assembly OLPN01 (sample SAMEA3136704, study PRJEB25190) | human gut metagenome | reverse complement strand
AGAATTCCCTTCATCCCGAGTAATTTTGCATCGTCGATCGTATCTCCGATATAGTTACTGCATTTTACTGTTACTTCTTCGTCCACGCCGAGTTCTTCACGTAAAAAATCCATTCCGTAATTTCCCGGAACAACATAACACCTGTCATACCCTGTCTCTTTTAACATTTTCATTTCCAGCCATATCGTATCAGTCAGCGCTTTTTCACTCATCGGCTCTACGATGCCTGTCGTTCCAAGAACAGACAGGCCTCCTACAATGCCAAGCCTCGGATTAAACGTCTTCTTTGCGATCTTCTCCCCGCCCGGAATAGACAGCGTAATCTTTATTTTCCCACCGTACTTGTATTGACGGCACTCTTCGTCTACCGCATCGGCAATCATCCTGCGAGGTATTTTATTGATCGCGGGAAAGCCTGTCTGCTGCTCTAATCCTGCTTTTGTGACCCGGCCGATTCCTTCTCCTCCGGCAAGAACAATATGATCTTTGATTTCAAAACAGCGTTCTTCCGCTTCTTCCTCTTTTAAAAATGACTCGATCTTCTCAGCTTTTGCGTATACTTTCATCCCATCTGTCACATCAGGATCATCGCCGCTGTATTTTTCAACAGCGCACTGCACATAATCCGCAGTTCTGATCGTTGACTCTACTTCCAAATACAGCTCGATCCCTTTCGGAGTGATCAGTTTCACATGAGTAATCTCTTCTTCTTTAAGAAGCATCGCCACAGCAGCTTTTGCCGCTGCGGCAGCACAGCTTCCTGTCGTATATCCAAGCCGAAGTCCCGACCGGTTCCTCCCGATCTCCTGTTTCATTTTATGCTATTCTCCTGATATGCTTTACAATTCTTCCAGCATCTGCCGTGGATTTTCCGCCGCTTTTACTTTACCGAACACTTTCTCGATCACACCTTCTTCATCGATCAAATAAGTAGTGCGGACAACACCCATTGTTTTCTTTCCGTACATATTCTTTTCTTTCCATACATCATAAGCCTGAATACATGTTAACTCTGTATCTGAAAGAAGTGTAAAGGGCAAACCGTATTTTTCTTCAAATTTCTTATGAGATGCGACGCTATCCTTGCTTACTCCAAGCACAACCGCTCCTTTTTCTGAAAATTCAGGATATAATTCTCCGAAACCACATGCCTGTTTTGTACATCCCGGAGTGTTGTCTCTCGGATAAAAATATAAGATCACTTTCTTCCCTTTGTATTCTTCCAATGTGTGTACCTTTCCGTTCTGATCCGGCAATGCAAACTCCGGCGCTTTCATTCCTGCTTCTAACATTTGTATTTCCTCCTGTTTTTTATTTTATTCTTTTTAGCTTGTTCTTACATTTCCGCTTCTTCGATATGTTCTGCGAATATTTTTCTGATTCCTTCAAATTCTCCGAGTCCTTTTAAAATAACCCGGACTTCATATCCTTTTTCCTCCAGCTCGCTTTTCCATGAATCTTCTTCTCCTGCCATATCATTTTTTGCATGATCTCCGGCAACAAACATAAACGGCATAAGTACGACTTTTTTTCTGCCCGATATTTCCAGCTTTGCCATTACATTTCTCAAATCAGGAAAGCTTTCCACTGTTCCGACAAGAACCTGCTGATATCCAAGCGAGTGAAACGTATACTCTAACGTAGGATATGCGGAATTTGCATGGTGATCTGTTCCGTGTCCCATCAGAACGAGCATTTCATCTTCGCCGATCACCGTTTTTTCCATCACGGCATGAATTGCTTTTTTATAATCTTCCACAGAACTAAGAAGCGGTTTCCCTACATATACTTTTCGGAACAGGTGCATATGTTCCATGACTTCTTGCAGCATCCGGTCATTTTCTATCCCGTTGATCACATGAGTCGGCTGAACGATAACTTCTTCGATCCCATCTGCCGCCATTTTTTCTAAAGCTTCGCCTACTGTTTGCACCTTTATATTTGCAGTGCGCTTTAATTTTTTTATAATCATATTGCTTGTAAACGCCCTGTATACAACAGCTTCTTCAAACGTTTTTGCAAACTCCTTTTCGAGCACGTCAATCGTCTTTTCCATCGTGTCAATATGACTTGTTCCGAAACTGACTGCCAGAATTCCTTTTTTCATTTTACATCTCCTCTCATTTTTATTTATTTTATTATTTCCCTGTTTTCTTAAATTCCCTTTGATGTTTTCTATTTCAAACTTTTCAGATCAAGTAAGCCTTGACTCCAGTTCTTCCCATGTGCGCGGAGGCTCTTCTTTGTCTGATAAGATTTTTTTCTCTGTTAATTTGCGATACATACGAATGACTGTCGGTATTTCCAATTCTGCTTCTTTCAACGCTTCCTCATCCTGACAGATTTCCATCGTCTCTGCATGGCGTATCACTTTTCCTTCATGCATAAGCACAATCTCATCTGCCCATCCACAGGCATACTCTATATCATGTGTTGCGATCAGCACCGTAATTCCTTTTTCCGTCAGCCTCTCGATCATCTCATTCACTTTTTTCGTATGTTTCATATCAAGCGCCGCCGCAGGTTCGTCTAAAATCATCACTTCAGGATGCATAACCAGAATGTCTGCAATCGCAACCTGTTTTTTCTGTCCTCCGCTTAAAGCATGAGTCGGCTCTTCCTGAAACGCAGAAAGCCCCAGTTCCTCGATTATCTGTCTGACCGCCTTTTCGGCAGTTTCTTCATCCGCCCCCATGTTCAATATCCCGAAAGAGATTTCCTCATAAACACTTGCAGAAAAAAGCTGTTCATCCGGATTTTGAAATACGATCCCGACTTTTCGTCTGACATCTAAAAGTCCTTTTTTTGTATATTCGATCGGTTTTCCATCTATAAAAATCCTTCCGGATTCCGGTCTTCTGATCCCGTTCAGGCAAAGAAAAAAAGTAGATTTTCCGCAGCCGTTTCCTCCCATAACCGCGACTTTTTTCCCTTTACGAATGTTCAAACTCAAGTGATCCAATGCCTTTATTTTACTTCCCTCATATGTATAATCTACATTTTCTGCACGAATCACATATTCCGTTTCTGATTCTTTTTTTTCTTCCTTTTTCAATGTTCTCTTTTTTGTTTTCATATCTTTCATTTTATCCATCATATCATCCGTTCCGCCGCAGCTACAATTATCAAAACAAGCTCAAATACAGCCAACAATATCATTTCTTTCTTTTTCGCCGGAGTGTTCCTTTCTAGCACATTGATTGTTCCGTCATACCCTCTTGCTTCCATTGCATCATACAGCGCATTTGCTTTTCTCAAAGAAATAAAGAACAAAGCGGTCAGCATCTTTCCGAATGCACGAAGCTGTGTCCGATAATCTCTATTTCCAAGTCTTGCCTCCTGTGCTGTCATAATTGCAGACGCAGTATGAAGAAGAATAAATACAAAACGATAGATCAACATCATCAACTCAATCAGAAGCCTCGGCATATGCATTTTCCTGAGCGCTCCCAGTATATCTGTCATCGTTGTGTTCAACGACAGAAAATAAAGACATGTCACTGCCGCCAGCGCCGTGATACATAAATTGACTGCCCAAAAAGCCGATTCACGGCTTGCCGTTATATATATTTCCCCGACCGGCACGGCAAATGCATCCATAGGAACTTTCGATAGATTTAAAAAAACAGCTCCTGTTCCGACGATCAAAAATACGATCGGAATCATCAGCAGTCGAACATAGCAGGAAAGAGGAATCTTCCCCTTTCCTACCGTCAAAATTCCATTTGCGATAAATACGATCAAAGCCGCCGCATAGGAGCGGGTCAAAACACAGATCATAAGAGAAGAAACGGCATACAGTAACTTCTCTGCCGCACTGACATATCTTAATTTTGACCGGTAACACAATTTATCTATAATGATCATTCATCGCTCCTTTTTATTCTCCTATGACTTTTGTTTTTCCCTCAAAACTTCAAAAGCATTATCGCCCAGACTATCCGTCCATTTTTTACGTTCCACGAACCGTCCCATTATAAATGCGATGATTCCCACGCCTATCCCTGTCTGAATACAGAAAATAAGACTTTCTATCTCTCCGGGCAGTTCTCTGTCTAACGCAGTCTCCAAAACCGGAGTAAACCACGGCTCATATTCTCCGTGAATTTCTTCTACCATCACGCTTCCCGCATCATCAGAACCGCCGAATTCTGCTTCTTTTAAAACGAAAAGAGGAACAACGGCGATTAAAACAGCGGCGATCAATAATAAAATCACTGTTTTTTTGTTTTTACTCATCTTGTGTCTCCCCCTTTTTATTTTTGAAAAATCCTATACTTCTTAATTCCGGTTTTGCATATGTTTCCAGACCTATCACAATGACAACTGTAAGGATACCTTCTATCACGGCAAGCGGAATCTGTGTAGGCGCAAATACTCCGAGAAACTTAACAGCCGACGCTCCGACGCCTCCCGCTTCAGACGGATAGGCAAAAGCAAGCTGGATACTTGTCACACAATATGTAAACAGATCTCCTAAAAATGCAGCCAAAAAAATACCGACTCTTCTGTTTACATTTATTTTCTGACATAATTTATAAATTCCAAAAGAGACGACCGGTCCTGCGATCGCCATGGAAAATGTATTTGCTCCAAGTGTTGTCAAACCTCCGTGAGCTAAAAGCAATGCCTGAAAAAGCAATACAATGACACCGAGCACGCTCACAGATGCCGGTCCAAACAAAATCGCGCCGAGCCCTGTTCCTGTCATATGCGAACAACTCCCTGTAACAGAAGGGATCTTAAGCGATGAAATAACGAAAATAAACGCTCCCGACATTGCGATCAGCGTTAAATTTCTTCTATTTTCTTTTACTTTGTTTTTCAATGAAATAAATCCTGCAATCAGAAACGGCAGGCAGACGACGCCCCAAGCAACGCAGTATTTAGCCGGAAGATACCCTTCCATAATATGCATTGCATTCGCTGCCGGGACTATGGCAAATACCGCCGCAAACACGATAGATGCCTTTAGTAAGATTTTTTCTTTTTTTGACATGTTTTTTCCTCTCCTTGATCATAATCCCGTAATCTACGGACTCATTTGAAAGTGAATATTCTGACTTAGGGATCGATGCAAATATTCCGCCTTCCCACAGAATCTTATTCCGCAGTGGCAATATGGAATACCGCTCCTCCAATACAGCAACGGGTATTGTGCAGGATTCTCACCTGACTTCCTCACAGATATCTCAAAGTAACCTAACCTTATCTAAAGTCCGGTACAAAGAGCAATCTATACTTCTCTATCTGTTTATCTTTCAAACGTATGCCGAGCCCGACTAATACTCAATCCCTCTTCTAGCCCGGATTCCCCGGTCGTAAGGGTGTTTCACCTTGCAGATCTCAGATACATAATCCGCTTTCTCTACAAGGCGAAGGTCAGGATCCCGTCCTGTTAAGACAACTTCCAGACCTGTCGGTTTCTTTTCCAGAAAACAAAGAGCTTCCTCGTTTGGTATCAATCCATACCGGTATGCCGCCATAAATTCATCCATAACAAGTACGTCATAAGATCCGCCGGAAACTTTTCTCAAGACCTCATTCCACAGAGCTTCATATAGCTTCTTTACCTCTTTTTTTTCTTTTTCTGTCAGTGTTTTATAGAAACCGTAAGATTTCTCCAGATGTAAAACTTCAATGTCCGAAATGCTGTCGAGAATGTTTAATTCTCCCGAATTCTCATTTTTAAGAAAACGTGCAAAAAGCACTTTCTTTTTGCAGCCCGCAGCTCTGACCGCCAGCCCGACGGCTGAGGACGTCTTTCCTTTGCCGTCTCCACAATAAATATGAATCAAACCTCGTTCCATCGTCTTTTACCTCTCTGTAAAAATCCTTTATATTTTACCACAAATATACACTCTGTGACAACATTTTGTGTTATACTAAGCTGAATCGGTATACACCGTACATAAAAATAACTTTTCCGTATTTATATTATCGGAACTGTCTTTATGAATGTAATATCAAAAACTATGATTAAATGATAAGGAGGAGCATTATGAACTTTACTTTTGCCCACAACAACTTAAATGTCTACGATCTGGATGCATCTTTGCGATTTTATAAAGAAGCTCTCGGTCTTACTGTCACACGTACAAAAGAGGCTGACGACGGCAGCTTCAAACTTGTTTATCTCGGTGACTCGACAACTCCTCACAAACTCGAACTGACATGGCTTCGGGATATGGACCGCCCTTACAATTTGGGAGATAACGAGATCCATCTTGCATTTGAAACCGATGATTTTGATGCGGCACACGAAAAACACAAAGAGATGGAATGCATCTGTTTTGAGAATCCGGGGATGGGGATTTATTTCATTTCCGATCCTGACGGATATTGGCTGGAGATCGTACCTAAAAATTTATAATATTAAAAAGGGCAGTTTTTTATGATCGCTGAAAAACCCGGCGCACAGAGACGCCGGGTTTTCCGATTTCCAAAAAATATATTATACAAACTATGTCCGAAAGGAGTTTTCTTATGGAACATTATACATTGCCCCATCGGCACAATCAGTCAATGTCTCAGTTAATGAGTCATTTACCGAATATTGAAGAGTTTCAGACGACCGCAGATATATTTAAACAACTAAGCGATCCTACCCGCATCCGCATCTTCTGGATCTTGTGCCACTGCGAAGAATGTGTTATCAACATCGCTTCTATGATGGAAATGAGCAGTCCTGCCGTCGCGCATCATTTACGTCTGCTTCGTTCAAGCGGTCTGATCGAATCCCGCAGGGACGGAAAAGAAACATATTACCGTGCCGTCGACTCGAAAAAAACACAAACGCTTCATCATATGATCGAAAAGATCATGGATATTTCCTGCATAAACAAAGACGTATAAATCAAAATTTAACTCAGATCTATAGATTTTGAACTCTAAGCGCCCTGACTGCATTTAAGACCGCAATGATCATAACCCCTACGTCGGCAAAGATCGCAAACCACATATTTGCAATTCCAAGAGCGCCAAGTCCAAGACAGGCAAATTTAATTGCCAAAGCAAATATAATGTTTTGATATACGATTCTCAGACATTTTTGAGAGATTTTAATCGCTTTGGAAATCTTTAACGGATCATCGTCCATCAACACTACATCTGCCGCTTCGATTGCCGCGTCCGATCCCATTGCCCCCATTGCAATTCCGATATCCGCCCGAGTCAGTACCGGTGCGTCATTAATGCCGTCACCTACGAATACAAGCTTTTCTTTTCCTTCTTTTTCCAAGAGCAGTTCTTCTACTTTTTGTACTTTATCTCCGGGGAGCAGTTCACTGTACACTTGATCGATTCCCAAAGTTTTTGCCGTCTGCTCGGCAGCTTTCCGCGAATCCCCGGTAAGCATGACTGTTTTTTTGATCCCTGCTTTTTTCAATTCCGCAACCGCTTCTTTGGAATGTTCTTTCACAACATCGGAAATCACGATATGCCCTGCATACTTTTTATCAATCGCCATATGGATGATCGTACCTGCCGTATGGCATTCATGATACTTCAAACCGAGTTTTTTCATCAGCTTGTCGTTACCTGCCGCAACTTCATGACCGTCCACGACGGCTGTAATCCCATGACCGCTGATTTCCCGGATATCCGAAACCCTGTTTCTGTCAATTTCCTTTCCGTATGCTTTTTGCAGACTTTTGCTGATCGGATGTGATGACGCACATTCTGCAAGCGCCGCATATTCTAATAATTTTTCTTCTTCCAGTTCATTGTGATGAACCGCGCTTACTTCAAAAGCGCCTTTTGTTAAAGTTCCTGTTTTGTCAAACATAACATATTTTGTCTGAGACAATGTTTCCATATAATTAGAGCCTTTGATCAACACTCCTGCTTTGCTTGCCCCGCCGATTCCCGCAAAAAAGCTAAGAGGAATACTGATCACAAGTGCACAGGGACAACTAATCACAAGGAATGTAAGAGCTCTGTAAATCCACACGCCCCACTGAGCCGCCTGTCCGAGAAAGACCATCTCTATTACCGGAGGCAAGAGTGCCAGCGCCAATGCCCCGTAGCAAACTGCCGGAGTATACACTTTGGCGAATTTGGAGATAAAATGTTCGGATTTTGATTTCCTGGAACCGGAATTTTCCACAAGTTCCAAAATCTTAGACGCCGTTGATTCTTCAAACTGTTTCGTAGTCCGAACTTTCAGTACTCCCGTCATATTAATACAGCCGCTGATCACCTCTTCTCCCTGACGCACATCACGCGGAAGGCTTTCTCCTGTCAAAGCGCTTGTATTTAAACTGGAGCTTCCTTCGACGACAATCCCATCAAGCGGAACTTTTTCACCCGGCTGTACTACGATGATACTTCCTATTCCGACTTCATCAGGATCTCTTTTTTCCAGTTTCCCGTCACATTCTACATTTGCATAATCCGGTCGGATATCCATTAATGCACTGATATTTCTGCGGCTTTTCCCGACTGCATAACTTTGGAACAACTCTCCGATCTGATAAAACAACATTACCGCGATTGCCTCGTTATAATCGCCGCTTTTTGAATAGACGGCAAGAGCAAAAGCTCCGATTGTTGCGACTGCCATCAGAAAATTCTCGTCAAACATGCGCCGGTTCAAAATACCTCTGCCTGCCTTTTTCAAAATATCGTATCCTATGACTAAATATACTGCTAAATAAAGTGTGAACCGCAAAATTCCCGTTACAGGTACAAAATTCAATAGAATAACACCAAATGCCGCTGCCATGATCCTCGTCAACATTTTTTTCTGTTTTTTACTCATTACACCTTGCATCCTCCTCGCTATTTAATATACACATATGTTCATTCGTTCATATGTTGTATATAAATCTGCGCCCTTTGCCATCAGCATATCGGGCGCTCCTTTTTCTTTTTAGCCACTTTCATTCAATCTTTGAGAAGTTTCTTAAAATTCAATTTCACAATCCGGCTCTATTTTTTTGCAGGCTTTCAGCACATCTTTCATAACCGACTTCGGCTCTCGCCCATCCTCGAACTGTACAGTCATTTTCTGTGTCATGAAATTCACCACCGCATCTTCTACTCCGCCGGTCTTTTTCGCCGCATCTTCCATCAGATTCGCACAGTTTGCACAATCTACTTCAATTTTATAAGTCTTTTTCATATTAAATACCTCTTTTCTTTTAAAATCTTTTTATTTCAACAATTAAGCATTTATTTAATTGTTATGCTTTTACTATACACCTATCTTTTTTCTCTGTCAATCCTTAAAAATGAAATCTATTAAAAAAAGCAGGAGCTGTAAAATTCACAACTCCTGCGATCGACCTATGTATTATTCACTTGATTTTATACATCTTATCATAACTTACCGACTGACTTTGTACGCCTAGCGACGAACATAAACCATTCCTGCCTGTACCGGTCCTATCTTAACATTCTCTCCCGGCTGAGGCGCATGGATCATCATACCGTTTCCAATGTAAATACCGCAATGATCCCAGTTCGTACATACATCGCCCGGCTGAGGATCACTGACGCGAGGCCATCCCATAAATGTATACGTTGTTCCTACACGTCCATAACCGCCTGTCAGACAATATCCTACAAGTCCCGAGCAGTCAAAAGAGTTCGGTCCTGTCGCTCCCCACACATAAGGGAGTCCGATACATCCATATGCACGGTCTACAATAACATTTCCCGTTACCGGATCGTACGGCGCCGCTCCTGAACCGCCTGAACTTCCGTTATTCGGATTGGAAGGTGTCACCGGCTGTTCCGGAGTCACATTGTTCTTTGCTTCCTCTTCCCGTCTGCGGCGTTCTTCCTCTGCTTTTCGTTCCTCTTCGGCTTTTCTTGCAGCTTCCTGGATCATGCCGTCCAAATTGGTGATCTCATCTTTTTTAGAATTGATCGTCTCGGTCAGAGTCGCCTGCTCAGCCTCGTACTCTTTTTCCGTTGCTTCCAGATTCTTTTGCTCTTCTTCAAGTGTCTTCTGCAAATTTTCAATCTCTGTTACTGTATTTGTATATTCTTTCAGTTGTTCACGATCATATTCATGCATCTTCTGCGAATACTCTGCCTGACTGAGCATGCTCGACATATCGCCGGATGTCATAACTTTCTCGACTGTAGCGCTGCCTGTTCCGGATTCGTACATAAACTTAATCCGCTTTTTCATCGCCTCATACTGTTCTTCTTTTTTTTCTTCCGCAGCTTCCAGATCTGCCTGCGCCTGAATAATCGCCTCACCTGTCTTAATCAGCTTAAGTTCCAGTTCATTCGCCTTTTGGATCAATGTATCAAACTGCGTCTGAAGATTAGAAAGCTCGCTTTCCGCTTCTGTTTTCTGATTTTTCAAATTCTCCGCATCTTCTGCCGGATTTGCAAACACCGGCGTCACTGCTAATGAGCAAGCCAAAGCCGCCGTCAGAAATGTGCTATGTACCTTTTTTAATCTCATACTGCCACCTTTCCTCATTTTATTATCTATTTCCCCACATAACAGCATCATACAACACAACCGTCCGCTTTTCAACAAACTTAATTAAAAAAATGAAAAACATCTGTCGGAAACTTGTACTGTAATAGATGCCAATCAAAAAAATGCAGGTTTTTCTTCTTATTTTACGATTCACTATCGAATAAATAATAACAAATCACCCGCATTTTTTCAACACTTTTTAATATTTTTGTAACATTTCAAATGTTTTGTATCATTTTTCTTTATTTATTACCATTCACTGTTTCCTATATACAAACAAACTCATATTTCATCAGCCATCGCTCGATCGCTTCTTTCTCGCCTCGGACTGTTCCCTGAACCATCTCGGGTTTTCCGCCGCCGCGTCCGTCGAATCTTTTATTAAACTCTTTCGCCATTTCACGTACATCTTGTTGACGGCTTCCCAACACATATCGATACCCGTCTTTTTCATTTCCAAAGAACACTGCGCAAATACAATGCCCTGCGTCTAAAACATAATTCATCAACATACGCATGGAATCACCGCCGAATTCTTCCGTAAAAATGCAAACTGCATCTTTACTTTCCGAAATCATGTCCGCATACGCTTTCACTAGGCGCCGCTCTTTTTCTGCAAGTTCATATTTCAGCTGATTCGTCTCTTCTGCCAAATGCGCAACCGCATCTGCAATCTCATTTTCTTTCGCACAAAGAAGCCTGGAAATTTCTTTTGCCTGCGCTTCCTTTCTCACATAATCCGAAAACGCGCGGACTCCGCACAGCATAGTGATCCGCACTCCGCCCTTATAACGCTGCGCTTGAACCAGCTTGATCAGTCCGATCTCTCCTGTATACGTCACATGAGGAGCACAGCAGGCACAGCAGTCATACCCCGGAATTTCTATAATACGTACCTGACCCTCGATCTCGATCTTACTCCGATATTCTATCTGAGACAGTTCCTCCTTCTTCGGATAATGCGTAAATACTTTCAGGTTTTTCCACACAGCTTTATTTGCCTCCGCCTCGATCCGGCGAAGTTCCTCTTCTGTGATCTCACCGTCAAAGTCCATCGTACAGTCCTCACTGCCAAGATGGAAGCCGACATTATTATACCCGTATGCGGCGTGGATCAGCCCTGAAACGATATGCTCTCCCGTATGCTGCTGCATCTTCATAAAGCGTTCTTCCCAGTCGATACTTCCTTTCACCGCAGTTTTGGCTTCAATGAAACCGTCCGTTATATGAAAGATACGCCCGTTCCTTTCACGGACATCGAGCACTTGAACTTTCTTTCGAGCCGTTTCATCCAAGCCGCACGTATCATCGTCTGCCATATATAGCACTCCCGTATCGGCATACTGACCTCCGCCTTCCGGAAAAAAGGCTGTCCTGTCAAGTTCTATTTCATAATATTCGCCTGCTTTTCCGTCCAGCCTGCCAAACGAATCCTTCACCTGCTGCCTTTTTGCTCTGACACACGAAAGAACTTCTGCATCGAACTTTGAAAGATGACTGTCTTTATAAAACAGTTTTTCCGTCATTTTTCCATTACATCCTTTCCGGCGCTTCAAATCCAAGCAGGTCAATGCACGTCTCCAACACGCGCTTTGTCAGTCCGAGGAGCGCAATATAACCGGAACGTTTCTCTTCGTCTTCCTCGGAGAGGATCTTCGTCTCATGATAAAACTTATTAAATTCATTCGCGATCTCATAAATGTAAGCGCACAATTTATGCGGAGCAGTCTCTTCGCATACTGCCTCAAACACATCGTTGAACTTCAAGACTTGAAGCATAAGCGCCTTCTCATATACATTTCCCGACGGACGGATCGAAAGTTTCTCTGCGCTTCCTCCGTTTTCCTTATACTTTGCCAAAATGGACTTAATACGCACGATTGTATAAAGAATATACGGACCTGTATTTCCCTCAAATGAAGTAAATCTGTCTACGTCGAATATATAATCTTTGCCTGCCTGATTCGACAGATCTCCATATTTAATTGCCGCAAGTCCGACTATGCGGGCCGTCTTTTTCGCTTCTTCTTCCTCCACTGTACGATTATCCATAATTTTCTTATACATTTCATCGTTAATTTCGCGGATCAGATTTTCAAGACGCATAACGCCGCCCTCACGGGTTTTGAACGGTTTTCCGTCTTTCCCGTTCATCGTACCGAATCCGAGAAATTCCAATCTTGTATTCGGGCTCACGATCCCCGTCTTTTTTGCACAGCGGAACACCTGTGTAAAGTGAAGTTCCTGACGTTTATCTACTACATAGATAACTTCGTCCGGCTGATAATCTTCTTCCCTTTGTACAAGTGTTGCAAGATCTGTCGTATCATAGAGCGCCGCTCCGTCTGACTTTAAGATCATACACGGAGGAACTTCTTTTTTATCCGACTCTTCCTGAACATCGACCACAAGAGCGCCCTCGTCGTAACGCGCATAGCCTTCTTCTTTTAACATCTGTACCATATCAGGTATATATTTCTGCGCGTCCGCCTCGCCTTTCCAAAGATCAAATTCTACATTCAGTCTCTCATAATTTTTCTTAAGATCTGTAACCGAAACATTCATGATGTGATTCCAAACCGCTCTGTATCCTCTGTGGCCGTTCTGGAGCAAATATGTCGCATGCAACGCTTCTTTCCTGTATTCTTCGTCTTCTTTTGCATATGAACTTGCTGTCGGATATATCTCCTCCAGTTCGCCGATCGTAAACGGAGCTTCCGCCGGATATTCTCCCGTAAAATTTTCATCAAAATACGGCAGCTCCGGTTTGCGTTTCTTTAATTCCGTGATGATAAGTCCCATCTGATATCCCCAGTCTCCCAGATGAATATCACCGATCACTTTGTTTCCTTTAAAACGAGTAATCCGTTTTACGCTTTCGCCGATAATTGCAGAACGCAGATGTCCTACATGAAGCGGTTTCGCAACATTCGGTCCGCCGTAATCTATCATGATCGTTTTTGGTTCTTCCGCTTCTTCTACTCCGAGTTTTTCTGTTTCTGACATTTGATTTAAATAATCCGCAACACTTTGCGGAGCAAGTTTCAGATTGATAAATCCCGGCTTTACAACTTCTACCGTCTCAAAATAAGAACTTTCCTTTAAATATACCGCCACATCTTCCGCAATCATAAACGGGGCTTTTTTATATTTCTTTGCTCCTGCCATCGCGCCGTTGCACTGATATTCGCACAAATCGGGACGATTTGAAAGAGTTACTTTTGCAAGTTCTTTATCATAACCGGCTTTTTCAAAAGCCGCTTCCATTTCCGTTGTGATCAATTCCAACATTGTTTTCAATTTTTCCACACTCCTTTATATAGAAACTCTTTATCATATGAATGCTATTCTAACATGTATCAGTTTTCACGGCAACAAACAACTTGAAAACACTTTACATTTTGCTTACTTTATGCTAGGATAATTAAAGTTGTTTAACACAACGATGCGTCTGTAGCTCAGTGGATAGAGCAATGCCCTCCGGAGGCATGTGCGACGGTTCGACTCCGTTCAGACGCTTTTTTCATGCTCTTTTACAATCCGTTCTTTCATATCAGGATCAAATTTCCCTGCCCGAAGCATCTCAATTTCATATTTATAAGGAGCATATGATTTCTTTGGATTTTCCACAGATGGTATATATGGCGTCTCAAGTATTTTCGGAACATCCCTAAAGTCCGCATGATGAACGATATAATTGATCGCTTCAAAACCGATATGTCCGAATCCGATGTTCTCATGCCTGTCCTTTGCAGCGCCTGGAACATTCTTACTGTCGTTAATATGAAATACGGCAATCTGATCTTTTCCTATAATACGATCGAACTCTTCTATCACATCATCAAAATGATGAATAATATCATACCCACTGTCGCTCGTATGACATGTATCAAAACAAACTCTCAATTTATCGCTATATTTTACCCCGTCGTAAATCCTGGCTAATTCTTCAAACGTACGACCGATCTCCGATCCTTTCCCCGCCATTGTTTCTAACGCCACACAACAATCCATATCCTGCGTAAGAACTTCGTTTAGTCCTTTTATGATCTGCTCTGTTCCTATGCTGACTCCTTCTCCTACATGGGCTCCCGGATGCAGAATCAACGTATGGCTTCTGCAGCTTACCGTACGGTCTATCTCCTTTGCGAGAAACTCAACCGCAAGAGAAAATGTTTCCGGCTTTACCGCATTGCCTAAATTAATAATATACGGAGCATGAACAATGATTTCTTGAATCCCGTGCTCTTTCATATATTCCCATGCAGGATCGATATTTAATTCTTCGATTTCTTTCCGCCTCGTATTTTGAGGCGCTCCCGTATAAAACATAAATGTATCCGCCCCGTAAGATACTGCTTCTTTTGCAGAACCAAGCAGCATCTCCTTACCACTCATTCCGACATGTGAACCTATTTTCACAATGTTATCCTCCAATCTATATTTTTATAAGCTTTGCAAACAAAGCAAACATTTTTCTGACTCCTGCAGTATCAAACTGCACCGTCACCTCATAATCTCTTCCACCCTCTTTAATCTCCGTCACCGTGCCGTCTCCAAACTTTACATGCCGTACACGATCTCCGACTCCGTAAGAGAGTCCCTCCGACTTTTTCGCCATCAGTCCGCTCCCCTTTTGGATCGCGGCAAATGCCGGTTTCTGAGCATACGCAGATCTTTTGTATCCACTGACCTCGGACGAATACGTCCTCTTCTCTCCCAAAGAAACATTTTGAGAAAAACCGCCTTCTCGCTTTCCTGTATCAATCAATGCAGAAGGCATCTCTTTAATGAAACGGGACATACTGTTATATTGTCTCTCACCTCTGACCAAACGCATACGCGCGCAGGTAAGAGTCAATTTTTCTTCAGCGCGGGTCACGCCCACATAACAAAGTCTTCGTTCCTCCTCCAACTCTTCCGGATCATCTCCGCTGATCGACATATAACTTGGGAACAATCCGTCTTCCATTCCCGCAAGATATACATGTGGAAATTCCAGACCTTTCGCACTGTGAAGAGTCATAAGGATCACGTAATCCCGATCTTCCGCTACGCTGTCGATATCAGCGACAAGAGCCACCTCTTCAAGGAAACCGCTCAGCGTCGGTCTTTCTCCTCTGTCACTGCAGCTTTCCTCATATACGGCCGCCTTACTGACAAGTTCGTCTATATTCTGCACTCTTGCTTCCAGTTCCTCAGGATCATCCGCTTCCAGACTTTCCGTATACCCTGTCTTCTCGATCACTTCCGTCAGAAGATCTGTCACCCCGCTCTCTTCCGATCTTCCTTTAAAATATTCGATCAAAGCTGCAAATGAATCAAGTTTCGATGCGCTGCGTCCGATCCCGGGAATAAGGTCCGGAGCTGAAAGGGCGTCATAAAACCCTATTCCTCTCGCAGCAGCCGACTCCTGAATCCGATTAATCGTTGTCAAACCGATCCCCCGTTTCGGAACATTAATAATCCTTCTCACAGCCAGATCGTCTTTTCCGTTATCAATCGTTTTTAAGTATGACAAAACATCCTTAATCTCTCTTCGGGAATAAAAATTGATGCCTCCGACAATCTTATACGGAATATTCATCGCGACAAACTTTTCCTCAAGAAGACGCGACTGCGCGTTCGTTCGGTATAAAACTGCATGATCACTGTAATTTGCTCCCTGTGCCGTTTCGTCCTTAATATCCTCTGCAATAAACTGCGCTTCGTCATATGCCGTATCAAACTGCCGCAGACGGATCTTCTCCCCTTTTTCATTATCAGTCCAAAGAGTCTTTTCTTTTCTGCCTTTATTGTTGCGGATCACACTATTCGCAACTTCCAATACATTCCCGACAGAGCGGTAGTTCTGTTCCAGTTTAATTACTTTTGCATCTGAAAATTCTTTTTCAAAATCCAAAATATTTCGTATATTAGCTCCGCGGAACTTATAGATCGACTGGTCGTCATCGCCGACTACACACAAATTCCTATACTTTCCCGCAAGCAGGCTGACAAGCCGAAACTGTACGGTATTCGTGTCCTGATATTCGTCAACCATGATATATCTGAAACGTTCCTGATAATTCTCCCTCACATCAGGCTGCGTTTCCAGAAGCTGAACTGTCTTTACAAGCAAATCGTCAAAATCCAACGCATTATTCGCCCGCATCTGCGCCTCATATTCTTTATAGACTTTTGCGATCTTAAGCTGTACAAAATCTCCTCCGGCATTCAATTCAAACTCTTCCGGAAGGATCATCTCGTTTTTAGCAGAAGAAATTACCGATAAAAGCATCCTTTCTTTAAACCGCTTTGTATCAATATCTGTCTTACGACATACTTCTTTCATCAGCGTCTTCTGATCATCCGTATCATAAATCGTAAATCTGTTGTCATATCCGAGACGATCTATGTATCTTCTTAAGATCCGTACACACATGGAATGAAACGTACTGACCCAAAAACTCTCTGCTCCGATCCCGACAAGGCTGTCTACTCTCTGACGCATCTCTTCCGCCGCTTTATTTGTAAACGTAATGGCAAGAATATTCCATGGATTCACTCCCTTTTCCTCAATCAGGTATGCAATTCTGTGAGTCAAAACTCTTGTTTTTCCCGAACCCGCTCCCGCCAGGATCAAAAGCGGACCTTCCGTATGAAATACAGCCTCCTTTTGAGGTTTATTCAACGTATCATATACAGCCATTTATATGCTCCTTATCTTTCTTTTTCTCAATTACCCGTAAAATATTTAGTTCAAATAACGAGTGTGTATTGTTCTTATTATCGAACATATTTTCGTTAAAGTCAACCTTCTTTTTTCGTTCATTTATCCCATGCCAAACGCTTCCATATCGTTATCATTTATCAAGGCGCACTCCTGATAAAACGGCTGATAACTACATTTTTATACAAAAACAACGATGGGAAATCCCGGTTAATAAAGGTTTAGAAAAGGCTTGCCATCTAGTTTTCACTACTATATAATAAGGATATCGAGGTGATATTATGAAAATAGACATGACAGATCTGTTAAACAGCATAACAGAAAACTTAAAACGTATTGATTACATCAAACCGGAAGAAATACCGAATATTGATTTATATATGGATCAGGTAACAACTTTTATGGACGAACATCTTGCCGGAACAAAACGCCGTGACGAAGATAAGATTTTGACAAAAACAATGATAAACAACTACTCAAAAAATAATCTTCTTCCTCCGTCCGTCAAGAAAAAATATTCTAAAGAACATGTACTTCTTCTTATATTTATTTACTACTTTAAAAGCATTCTTTCTATCAAAGATATTGAAACCGTACTTGCTCCTCTGCGGGACAAATATTTTTCAGACGAGGCGGCGCTTAGCCTCTCCGAACTGTATACCGAAGTTTGCAAGCTTGAAAAATCCCGTATCAAGCCGCTTTCCGAATCCGTTCAAGAAGCATACGAAAGTTCATTCTCTGCTTTTTCAAATATAGAAGATGACGCCGATCAAAAAGAACTTCGTCTTTTTGCATTTATTTGCTCTTTAAGCTTTGACGTCTATTTGAAAAAAGTTATGATAGAGAAAATCATAGACGAACTTTCTGCTCAAAAAGAAGATTGACGAGTACAAAAGTACGTATTAAAAATGCCGGACACGCATGAACGCTCCGGCATTTTTTTATTTTTTATCAATTCTTTCAAAAACCATGTCATATCCATCATTGCCGTAATTAAGAGAACGGTTCACCCGGCTGATCGTTGCCGTTGAAGCGCCTGTCTTTTCCGCAATTTCAAGATAAGTTTTCTGCTCTCTGAGCATTTTTGCCACTTCAAATCTCTGTGACAGAGACAGCAGCTCGTTAATCGTACAAATATCCTCAAAAAAAGTATAACATTCTCCTTTATTTTTCAGACTGAGAATCGCTTCAAAAAGATAGTCAACTGCCTCTGTCCTGATTTTTTTACTCATATAAACTTCTCCTTTTCAACACCGTGGCATATATCCGAGCAACCTCTGCATCCACAGCAATTATTTCAAGCACTGTTATATTTTAGCACATTAAATTCTTGAAGTCCATACGTTAATCAGTTAAATTTATAAAGTTTTACAAAAGTACCTTATCCCTTTCATCTGCATACAAAAGTCCGCTCTCTCCTACATACCGAAAGTGTTCATATTCAAATATTGTTTTAATACATCAAATTTTGTCGTAACAACAAGTTCCTCCGGAAAATCGCAAAATTTAAGCACTTCTTTTACATAAGTAAAATTGCCTGCATCTACATCTACATGTGCATCACTGCCTGTCGTAACCGGAACATCATACTGTTTACAAAGATCAAGCATTGTAAGAATATTTTCACGAGTTCCCTTTCTGCTGCTTGACAGTCTCATGGAAGAATTATTTACTTCCAAAAGCGTTCCCGTCTCTTTTGCCATCTTCACAAGACGTTCGTAATCAATCTGAAAACGACCGTCATCAGGATGCCCGATAATGTTAATATACGGTTTCTTCATCACAGCCTCGTATGCTCTCATATTTTCCTCTTCTGTGTGCCCCATCCCATAGCATGGCGGATGAATGCTCGCAATAACTATATCCAGATCACGGCAGGTACTTTCCGGAAGGTCGATCCTGCCTGTTTCATCCATTATATTTACTTCCGCTCCCATTAAGAGGCGAATTCCTCCGCATTTTCTTGGAACGACATCCAGGTTTTGAAAATAAAACAACCCGCACGTTCCCGGCATTTTCGGAGCATGTTCCGTAAGCGCAAGCGCTTTTAAGCCTTTTGCTTCTGCTGCCGCCGCCATTTCTTTTATCGTGCTGTATGCATGTCCGCTTGCCAGCGTGTGTGAATGTGTATCTGCTTCAAATCTCATAATTTCTCCTTTCGCCTTTGTTACAAATTCTGCTGTCATTTTTTGCAATATCTGTATAATTATGACGCTGTTTTTTATCTTTTAATTTTGATATCATATCACATATCGCGCTATATTTTCGATCATATTTGATATTTTTCGATTTATTGTTACATTTTTCATTGTTCTAACTCATTTGAAATGTTATAATAAAACCATTATAAATTCGATTTAACGAAGAGAGAGGAGTATTGATTTTTATGAAATGTCCGATATGCGGAAACAAACTTGAGATCAAAAACAAACAAATCGGCACTGACAACAGCGGAGATCCTGTCTTTAATGAATATGCAGTCTGCCGTGACTGTAAAAAACAGTGGAATTTAGACAAGCAACGTGCAAAAAAAGCAGCGGCAAAGGCATCTGCCAAAAAAGCCGAAGCGGCAGATAAGACCAGCCGCAAAAAAAACGAGAGCGACGTTGCTCAAAAAAAAGACGAAAACAAAATCAAAAAGGCGCACAAAGAGCCGGAAGCAGCTCATACCGGCAGCCCCAAAAAACGCGCTGCTGCAGAAGCTTCCCCAAAAGCTTCCGACCGGGTGAAGTCACCTGCGCAAAATCAAAAACGGCGGCCTGATGAAAAAGCAACTGACGAGAAAACAGTTCGGATTCAGGAAAATCCCGAAAAGAAAGTCCCGAAAAGAAAGCCTTCATCCAAACAAACTACTGAAAAATCAGCTCCGAACGAAGATAAACGGTACAGTAACATCCCACCGGAACAAGTCCGCACAAAACGGGAGAAAGCTGTTAAAAAAGGCTATGATGATATGCTTGCAACAGGAGTTCTTGATACTGACAAAGTAAAAAAAGCCTCCTCAAAATCATCCAAAAATAAAAACGACAAATATGACACAAAAGCTTCGCGTAAAATGCCTGAACCGGAAATCGACGATTATGAAGATGATTATTACGAAAGCGTTCCGAGATTCCGCGCAGTGCGCATCATTCTCGGGATCATCTCTCTCGCAGGATTCGGATTCTTTACTTATAAAGGATTCATGACCGGACTTAACGGCACAACAGACGGCGGCGGCACAAGCGGCACTTTATACATTATCCTTGCCCTTTGTATGCTCGTATCTTCACTTCTCTATTTTATCATGCAAAAGTCAAATACGATTTTTGCTTTCCTTCTTCCGATGCTTTTTTATCTCGGAAGCGGCGTATTTGCATTTTTGAAACGTGGAGATGATCTGCAGCTTCTCATCGCAGCTATTGTAAGCGGAGTATTGGCAATTATTTCACTCATACTTGCGATCACTTCCCGCGGAGGATCTGATTATGATGATAGTGAAGAAAATTATGATGAAGCCTTTGAAGACGATTATGCCGAGGAAGAATTTGACGATTAGAAAGCCATAACTGTTTTAGAAAAACTGAAATTTAAAAGCAGAGCGTTACTTACAGGAATCCCCAAAACCGGGAGACTTGCGTATCGCTCTGTTTTTATATCCTTTTCACTGTACGGTTATATTTTACATATATTACAATAAAACCAAATCATCTGGAGATTTCATGAAAAAACAACTTTTAACCTCTCTTTTTGCCTTCCTTCTTGTATTTTCTTTGTGTATGGGATGCTCTAAAGCCGAAACCGGAGATAAAACGACAGCTTCCGACTCCTTTGAAGTATCGTCTCAAAAAACTTCCCCTGTAAAAATCACACTAAACGAAGTGGCTCATTCTGTTTTCTATGCTCCACTATATGTGGCGATTGAGAAAGGATACTTCAAAGATGAAAACATCGACCTCACACTTGTCACCGGATTTGGAGCCGATAAAACAATGACTGCCGTTATTTCCGGAGAAGCCGATATTGGATTTATGGGATCTGAAGCTTCCGTTTATATGTACAGCGAAGGAGCTTCCGACTATGTCGTTAATTTTGCACAGCTCACACAGCGAGCCGGAAACTTTCTCGTTGCACGGCAAGACAACGAGCATTTTCAGTGGGCAGATCTCAAAGGAAAAACTGTTCTGGGCGGTAGAAAAGGCGGCGTACATATATTAATGTAAATTTAGAGAGTATTGTGATTTTATGTAACTGGGTGGACAGAATGAATAGTGCGAAGAGTATATAAAAGAAGTGGCGGAAATACCAAAAATGATATTTCCGCCATACTTATATCCACCAGTTAGGAGTGATATCTCCTAATGTAACCATTTTTTTATTTTCATAATCCATCATGATCTGAATAGAGTGATAATGGTCCGGCATTAACTGTACCATAAATTCCCGGCAGGCACCACAAGGCGGGATTGCTTTTCCATTCCGATCAACCGCTATCAATCGACAAATGCCATTCTCGCCATTTGTAATCATATTGGCAATCGCATTTCTTTCTGCACACATTCCCAAAGAGCAAGCAGTATCGATACAAACACCAACATAGATATTCCCTTTTTCAGTAAGAATTGCAGCGGAGACGCCGCCAGCCTCTACAAGCGGAGAAATCTCTCTTTTTTTCTGTACATTTCGTGCCGCAAGGTACATTTTATCCCATGTTCCATCAAATTGGGAGAGAGCGAGTTTCTCAATTTTACGCACAAATTCTTCTTTTCCGTCACAATATCCATCAATATCATAAGGGAATTTCTGTGCAAGAACTTTTTTGATTTTTGCATATTCGTCTCGTTCTTTTTTATGAGTACGCATATAGTCACGAAAGGCAAGATGTCTTCCAATATTATTCCAATCCTCTGTTTGAAAGATATGAATTTGATGAGTTCTCTCATCTCCACCCTTACGAAGATACCGTCTGCCTGCTATCCCAAATTCGCCGAGATATTCATAACCTATTTTAGAAAAGGCTTCTGCAGCATCGTCAACCTTTTCAAGATTTTGTACTGCTGCCATAATATCTATAATAGGTTTTGCGGCTAAACCTTCGACAGACGTACTCCCGATATGATAAATGGCAACGCAGTTATCTGCGAGAATATCCTTAATTAGTAAAGCTTCTTCTTCATATTTTTTTGGCCATAAAGGATTATAGTCTACAACTGTAATATGTTGACTCATGATTGATACCTCCTATCTCAAATCCAATTTTCTATTCTTCCACAAAAGAATGACTCATAATATAAAATTCCTCTTGACTTGAAAGATACTTCTTTTCTATTGGTTCTAATGTGCTATCATAGTGTGCCGCTGCTTCTTCGCTGATCGCCATAACAGGACTCTCCTGATAAATCCACTTATGACCATCCAGTACATGAGGAATCAATTCTTTGACCATCATTGCCGCAGGGTATTTCCCGTTTTCAATACAAACATTATATTTTTTACAGCTTTTAAATCCACGACTGATATAGTTGGCAGGACTTCCAAAGATAACAATCGTATCATAGCCTAACTGTATGGCTGCCTGGAATGAATGTTCTATAAGCATTTTTCCGTAGCCCATCCTTTGATAAGCCGGATGAATACTAATCGGACCGAATGTTAAAATATCTTTTTTGTTTTTATTTTCGTCAATTAGTTTTGCTTTTGTGTACATGATATTGCCAATGACATTACCGTTCAGCTCCAAAACAAAATCCAGTTCTGAAATAAAGTCTTCATGTTCTCGCATATTGTGAACTAAGTAATGTTCTACACATCCCGGTACATAAAGATTATAGAAGGCTTGTCTTGTGATAGTTTCTACAATTTCCCAATCTTCTTTTCGTTCATTTCTTATAATAACATTTTCTTTCATAAGATAACTGCTCCTCTTTATACTCTGATCGGCATTTTTTTTATTAACTTGGAAATTTCTTTTTCGCGTTTTCCTTTTGCAATCAGATAACTTTCTTTATCTTCTATGTAGCTGCTTTCAGCTTTTAGTTTTTGATAAGAATTCCAGCGGTCAATTTCCAGTTCGCCCGTTTCCAGCGCTTTTAAAACTGCGCATCCCGGCTCATTTTTATGGGTACAATTACGGAATTTACATTGAGATGCAAGCGTTTCAATTTCTGTAAAGGTTCTATCAATTCCTGTATCGTTATCCCACATTCCCAATTCACGCATACCCGGAGTGTCGATGACCATACCGCCGGAAGGAAGTAAAAACAATTCTCTGTGAGTTGTGGTGTGCCTGCCTTTATCGTCATTGCGTAGTCCGTTCGTTTTCAGCTACTCTTTACCCAATAGAAGATTGATAAGAGTAGATTTTCCCACGCCGGAAGAACCGATAAACGCAATTGTTTTTCCCTCCGAAATAAATGGCAGAAGTTCCCTGTATCCATTTTCTTCTGTTGAAGTTGTAACCAAAATATCCAGCCCAAAAGCAATGGAAGAGACTTCAGAAAGTTTATAATCTAAATCATCACACAGATCAGATTTTGTCAGCACCACAACAGGCATAGCGCAGCTGTCCCATGCAATGGAAAGATATCGTTCTAACCTTCTGATGTTAAAATCATTGTTTAATGCCATGCAAAGAAATATCGTATCGATATTTGCAGCAACAATCTGTTCCTGTTGAGGTTCTCCTGCTGCTTTTCGGATAAAAGCGCTTTTTCGCGGCAGCAGAGATTCGATAATTGCGCTGTTGCCGGATTCATTCCAATTTACCAGTACAAAATCTCCAACGGCAGGATATTCTGAAGAAAATGTGGCTTGATACCGGAACTTTCCGGATACTTCCGCCAATTTTTCTCCTTTGTCTGTTATGATCCGATAGAACCCTTTTTCCTGTGAAAGAACACGCGCCGGTTCTAATGGACTATCTTGTGGGATTTCCTTTGAAAACATTTCAGAAAATCCGTATTGTTTTATGTTGATGAAATTGTTCATTCTTATTTCCTTTCTTCTGTTCTGCATCAAGCCTATTAAGTGTATCAAATACATCTTCTTTACTTGCTACAATACAACCTGATATTTGATTAACTATATTTTCAACTCTACTATATAAAGTTTCTGGCATTGGCATCATAGGATTAACAGGACTCTTACGATTACTTGTTGCAGTTGGAAGCCAATAGTTTCTAAATGTGTTATTCTTCCATTTTCCATTTTCAATCCAAATCTGTTTTGAACCAAATGCACCTGCTTGTAATAGCAA
>OLPN01001163.1_pt1 | contig 24804 bp, 25 predicted proteins | sample 1672601 | NCBI WGS metagenome assembly OLPN01 (sample SAMEA3136704, study PRJEB25190) | human gut metagenome | reverse complement strand
GCTACATCATTGAGATATGTCTGTATATTTTCTGTTGTAAATTCATATCCCATCTTCTGCAGTTTATCGTAAATACTATTGGGCTGCTTAATTCTTGTTTTTATAAAAGAAATAGGATTTCGATTGTTCTCAACTGAAAATTCATCATCCAAAACCTCAAGTTTAGTTTGTATCTCCCGAATAGCACAACGATACATCATCATTAAATTATAAAATTTTGTAGCATTATTTAAAAACTGTAGTGATTCCGGACTGTTCATCCTGAGTTTTTTTACTTCATCTTTTGTCATGGAACTTTCCTTTCTACCTCATCCCTGATTTCAAAACATTGCCATACTTCAGCAAACGGTAAGCAGCCGTTATCGCGGTAAAGGTCTTGCCCGCACCTGTTGCCATCTGTACCAGCGCCTTGGGGCGGTTATCCGCAAAGGACTGATCCAAGTTGTTGATGGCGTTAATCTGGCACTTGCGGAAGCCGCTGGTGTCCAGCGGCGGGAAGTGCTTCATGTTGTTCCGAATGGTATCGGGCTGCCTTAGCAAATCCCGCAGCGTTTCCGGGCGGTGGAACGAGAATACTGTTCTGGAACGATACTTGATGTCCTTATAATCGGTAAAACGAATGATTTTGTCCGTTGCTTCATAGGCAAACCGAATGGCATACTCGTTCTTTATCCATTTGAAGGTGCTGTTGGCATAGCGGCCCGACTGCACTTCCACGTCCGTGATATGCTATCCGGCTTCTTCGCGCTTGGCTTCGACTACGCCCACGGGCTTACCATCAACAAAAAGGGCATAATCGACCTCACCCGTACTGGTGGGGAACTCACGAACAGCCACACCAAGAGAAGCGGAGAGATTCAGCCGTTTCATGTCTTAAATCACCCAGCCGGATTGATTCAGCTTTTCATCAATCGCAAGACGCGCCTTTTCTTCCGGGGTCATGTTCTTCGTCATCCCTTTCGTCTATATACTCAATAATGTCACCGTAATCGACATTAAGTGTGCTGCATATTTTTCCAAGGACTGTAAGCGTGACTTCTTCATCTCTGCGGAGTTTAGTCATTGTGTTCGGTGCAACGCCGGAGGCTTTCCGCAAATCGGCTTTGCTCATTTTTCTATCGACTAATAGTTTCCATAAACGATTATACGAAACAGCCATGACGCCCTCCTGCGTATACTTTATTATGATTATACCATTCATTGCCGCACCTCGCAAGAGTGTGCGAAAGTTTAGCAAAGCAATCGGCAAAATAATCTTCAATTTCAGTTTCTTCCATTACTATCCCGACTTTATAACTTCTTGAATGCTATCTGAAAAAGAAAAACCGCTGTGCAGCCGACAGCGGTTCATCGTCATATTCTGTTTTCAGAACAGCCAAGCAAATAATGCTGCTGCAGTGACAATCAAGGCACTTCCTGCCAGCGATAGCAGCATCGGTGCTGCAAACGGGCATAACAGCAGCGCCACAAGCGCCGAAGCTGCCGCCTGTGCATAGCTGCCATCTAACAGTGCAAGGAAAGCCGCAAAGCCGCCCAGCCCGGCAAGAATCATACCAATACTGCCGCAGATACCATACAGAAGATTAAGTACAAATCCCGCCGCATACAGCAGCGCAATCACTGGCAACGCAAGTAGGCGTACAATCCACAGTACAACGATGTTCTACCAGTTCTTTGACCTTTTTCAATGTAAGCATTTTGTCCACCTTTCTGCCGTTCGGCTCCGGGTGAACTGAAAAAAGCAGCAGAAATCGTCTCAGATTCACCCGTTTTTTTAAACGGGAATCTAAGATTCCTCTTGCTGCTTTCTACTTTTGGGAAGTCCCTATACTAATAGGAATCCGCAGGGGCATTTTGGAATACAGTTTTAAAAATTTTTTTGAAAAACAAAAAAGGCCGGAACAGGATGAACTACTTGCAGGCGCACTTCTGCGCTGCATTCGTTCATTCTGTTCCGGCCAATATCACATATTGCTACGGTATCGCTCTAAACAAACAGATATTATATTGTAGACCCAAAAGAACATCTGATGGAGCTGGTCGGCTAACTAAGTGCCGCCTAAACTTCCACCTCTGCACTCTCAGTGTCCGATGAAGGATTCTGCTTCAGGCGTCTTTTCGCTGATCCTCCTCTGTGATAAACTCGATACTCTTCACGGGCAAGCCGTGAATGCGCTCCACCAGAGATTCAGCAGAAATGTAATCTTCACAGCCTCCACGCTTGATCTGAAGCATGTTTTTCCCATCAACGACACTGCGATTTCCAATCCGCAATCCCTTCGGAGTGCGGATCTCATGCTCTCCATTACTCATCTTTTTCACGGCCTCCTTTTTCTGGTTTGAATTTCACTTTTTCGTTCATTCGATTTCAACTTATGGACTTTTCTGAACTTTTCTTGAATTTCATCTTTTTCACTTGCATATTTACGCATTTTCCAGTATAATAGCCATAAAAGTTGAAAGAATATAGCATATATTATATGCAAGTAGTGTTGCGGTGTCAAGAGGAAAATGTGAAATCTTATTGCACATTCTGAATTGAATATTTACAAATTCCGTTGCACATTGTTACAGTACGATAACTGCTCCATAGAAAGGTTGCAAACATGAGATTTGGAGAGAAAGTTCGTGATTTACGAAAGAAGCATTCCTTAACACAGGACGAATTGGCAAAGTGTCTGGGTGTCAGCAAACGAACAGTCATCGGATGGGAACGTGATGGTCGCTACCCTCGCAATGTTGAAATACTTGAAAAAATGGCCGATATATTCCATGTGCCTCTGACCTACATACAACCGGATCAGTCTTTATTTATTGAACGCGCTGCAGCAACCTACGGAAAAAAGGGTAAAATAGAAGCCCAGCATCTCGCATTTGAGCTTACTGAGCTATTTGCCAGCGGAGAGTTGACCCCGCAGGATATGGACGGCATCATGTATGAAATGCACAAAGCCTATTTTAAGTACCGAGAACAAAAACGAGAAAAGGAACGAATAATGAACCTGTAAAATCCCGTTCCATTCACTATGCCATCCTCGAAAGGAGAGCACATTATGGATTCTGCGTTTATTCACCAAGCCGCCAACGAACTTGTCCAAAATGCCGGAACTCGCAACATCAAACAGATCGCGCGCAGTTGCAGCCTGGACATCAGTGAAACATCCCGCATTAAAGATATGTTGGGTTTACTTTCGCTCTATTTTGATAAGCCATTGATTCTTATCAATCGCCAGCTGGACAAACAGACGAAGCAGATGGTGTGCGGCTATGCGCTGGGGCATTATCTGGAGCATCAGCTGCTCATGGACTTGCATACCCTGGACAAGTTTCTGACCATTAAGGACAAGCACATCCTTCTTTACGAGCATAATGCTTTCACATCCCACCTGATGCTGGACAGTGATGAAGTCTATCAAATGACGAAGCGCGGGTTGGACGCGGCGCAGATTTCTGCGGCCAAGCGGATTCACCTCAATCTGGTGCTGGTGAAGTTGCTGGAACTGCATCATCTGGGATACGATCTACGGCACTATCACGCCCAGCACCATGCGTTTATTAAACAGTTCAACCTTCCGGCACATTTTCAGTTTGATGTTGCCACTGACTAAAAAATTTATCTTTGTAACATAAAAAATCCGTAGGGGCAAGAATGATCCCTACGGATTTTCCATATTATTACAAGATTGTTTTTACTTTGCTCAGCATATGTGAGCGATATAGAATATAGTATAAAATTATCGGAATCAATGTAGATGCGAAGAAAATATCTGCTCCATAGTATCTAAATTCACGAAATATCAGTGTATAACTAAACGCCACCCACATATGCGTAAAATAGATTATTTCACTAACATATCTCATATGTTCCCATATTGGATGCTGCGGCAATGTTACTTTACAGGAAGCACTCAATAAAATTCCAGCAATCATAAACTTTAACAAAAAGCCCCAAGTATCCCCTGCTAAATATAATGCCCCCAATAATATTAGACCAAGAATTACACTAATCCGCCTACATAATATTTTCTTTTGAGCAATAATCCATCCAACTGCTATATAACCAAATCCAGACAGAATTCTCCCATTTCCAAATATAAATTTGATGCACTTAATTACCATCTCTATTTTTCTATATTCTGAGAAATCAACTGTCGTTAGTACTCCTATACCCCCCCCCATTAAAAATAAGGCCATCATAATCTTAAATATATTTTTATCTTCGATTTTATGTTCAGCCATAATACAAATTGAAGCAATCACAAAAAACACAGACAGTAAATACCAAAGTTGCCATGAGTAAAATTGTTGGCCTATAAAGAGGAATCCTCTTATACAATCGAGTACATATCTTGCAAATGACATATTATTTTCCTTGAATCCAAAAATAGTTATTGGCAGATAAATAATATTCCAAATGACATATAATGAGAGCACTCTTGATAGATACCTCTTACACACCTCCATATTTTTCCTGCATGATATATTCGCATCAATTTTTGAAAACAGAAGAAAACCTGATACTGAGAAAAAATATGGCACTGCCAAACTAGTAATCGTGTCAAATAATCGTTGCACCACAATAGACTGTATACTATAAAGCGGCTGAGTGTGAATAGCGACCACACACACCGCCATTATAAACTTTAATAAATCTATTCCGTAATAGTTTTTCTTTTCTATCATTATCTTTAATAATCACTTCACTTTTCTTATATTCACCATTTTCCCAAGCTTTGCATCCCATTCTTCAGGAACAAACGGCATAAAACCACCACAGGGTGAAAACGTCAGTTCTGAGAAGTATACTTTGCTCCTCCTGATTAAAAAACATACAAAATCAGAAAAGCAAAGCATTAAATCCTTATTTACTTGTAGGAAGTTTAATCCATTCCCCCATTTTAATCGCCCATTCTTCTGGTTGAATCGGCGCAAAGCCACTGCAATGGTAAAAGGTCAACTCTCCAACATATAGCTTTCCATTCGCACAGTAGAAGTCAACTCTTAAATGGGGCAATCCTTTGGACAATACTGCTGCAATTTTTTTCATTTCATCAAAACGAATCGGTTTTTCAGGTAACACATCCGAATTAGGATCTCGCATTCTAATCGGCAAGTGATTATAATCCATATCAAAAAAGTCCGTCGTCGGATTTTCTGCTTTGTCTTTCGATATATAAACAATTTTAGGTATTCCACCAAAACAGAAAAACTTATAATCCGTCAAGCACTCTTGCTCACCCGTTTTCGTTGCATCATCTTTAAGAAGAGGCTCCGCAATAATTCGAGGCTTTACATTTTTATATGGCCATTCGCGCCCTCCCCCGAAATAATTAGAATGCAAAGATTTATTGATCTTTTTTCTTGCTTTTTCCCTGTCAAGTTTACTTTTATCTTTACAAATAACCAGACCACCAGAATCATGTGTACATTTCAAGACAAACGCATTCGGAAGCTTTGTAAAGTCAATATCATCAAATTTGTCCCAAACACCTAATGTTGGAACCACATACTCTTTACCAATTTTTTGAGCAATATAAGCTTTCGCTTCATATTTATCAACCATCGTTGTATACTCTGGCTTTCGATCATGAAGTTTCAGCCATTGAAGCTTTTCATTAAAGGTCACTGGATTTTTCAAATCTAATTCTTTTCCGAATTTTCTTTTGTAAGCCATTTTCAAGAATGACTCATCATCCATTTTGTCATAAAATCCCCATTCAATCTTTTTCCAATAGATGTGGTTTTCCACTTTGGACACAACAGCTTTAATGTTCATTTTATCTCCTTTTTAATCATCAGCGCTTAACTTTTCTCTTAATTATCATATTTATACAAGTCAAAAACTGATTTCTTTCCGTAATAAAATATATAAGTCCAGCCGTCACAAGTGCTATTATGCTTGCAATTACAGCATACATAATCCACTCACCCCAACTATTCATAGCATATTTTCCAACTAACAACTTATATAGTATCACATTAAGAGAAATTACCAACGCAACTCTCAATACTCTTAAAACTGATTTTTTGCAGGATATATCTAGAATATGCTTATGTGCGTAATAAATAATATCTGTTGTTCTATAAGCAAAAGAACATATAGTTCCAATCAGCAGACCATACATACCTAATGGTTTAATCAGTAAAATGGAAACCGTAATATTTATTACAGCTTCTAAAATTGCCCGCCATTGCGTTTCTTTGAAATGCCCCGCTGCGTTAATCATTGTCAAGCAAGGAATTCGTATATTATTTGCAAAGCCTATCAGCATAAATAGGACAGCAAGCTTTACATCCACATAAGGAATATCCGTATATTTCTTCGTGTAAACGCTAACAAAGGGCAAAATCATTGACGCTGAAACGCCATAGACAAATGTTATTATAATATAATAGCCATATTCATACAAATCATAATTTCGTAGTAGTGACTCTCTCTTATTTTCACTCATCAGCTGTCCAAAACTCGCTAAAGTTCCAGACGAAAAAATGTTCGTCAACAGTTCATACAGTTTTTGAAAGACCAAATTGTAGACAGAGTATATACTAACCTGCACAAGACTTCCAAATAGTGTCAATAACGTAACATCGGTATTATAAACAACCAAACCCGCTAATTGATGAGCCATCGCAGACCATCTTTTTGACAGTGCTGAGTTATCCCTCACGACCTTTTTATCCAATCCCGGATAATTGTTTCGGCAGTATATGGACAAAATCATCATTCTAAAGATAACCATAACCGCAGGGATTGCCATTACAATCACAATACTTGCCTTAGCCCAAATCAAAATTACCTGAAGCCCAACACGAACAAAATACATTATGGTATCGGCAACAGAAACTACAAATAACCTCTGATCTGCTTGTAAGAGAACTTTGTACTTACTATAAATAAAGCATTCTAATGTGCTGCTTGCGCCTATCACAATCATCAAAAGCACAATAAGTATCGAGGGCAACTGATTTGCCAAAACAAACGGTAATACGCCCGCAATTATTGCTATCGCTATTGTATAAAGGCATCCCGAAACTGTATAGAAATGGTCAATAGCATTCAAGACTTGATTTAATCTATATGTATCTTTTTTAGCAAGAGGAGTATATAAAGCTTGTACTGCAGCAGGAGCCAATCCCGCATTAACAAGTGCTACATAACTCATAATATTAGAAACAGTTGTTGTATAACCATGTAAACTTGCACCATAGGTGTTCAAAATCATGCTTGGCAAAACGAATCCGAATAATGCCGTCACAATCTGATATGCTCCCATAAGTGCCATATTTAGCATAGATGCTTTCTTTTTGCTCAATGGTTTGCTCATGTTATAATCCCTTCGCTGCTTCCTCTAAATACTGTTTAAACAGTGGAAGCACCTTTTCCAAGCTAAAATCCCGTGATCTTTCTATTGCACATTTTCCCATTTGTTCTCGCTGTTCTGGCTGCTTTAATATTTCCGCAACTTTTTTTGCAAATACTTCTGTATCGAAGTGATCTACAAGGTATCCATCAACCGAGTCCCTAATTATTTCGTCTGGGCCGTAATTATGAAATGCCACTACTGGAATACCACAGGACATAGCTTCTAGTATTGTCATTCCAAAGCCCTCCCATCGAGAAGTCTGAACCATTACTGAAGCCCTGCTATAGAATTGATACACATTATCAGTTGTTCCCAATAGATTAACTTTCTCCCCTAATCCAGCTTTTTCTATCTCGACCTTTAGCCAATTATGTGATGGCCCATCTCCAATAATAGTCACTCTCAACTTCGGTACTTCTTCTGAAATTTTTTTTATTACCTCAATTAAGTAGTCCAAGCCCTTGTGCTCTCGTTCCAGTCTCCCAGCAAACAAGACATATCCTTCTTCATACGTTGTACTAATGCTGTCATTTTTCGGAAGTGGATTATAGAGCACTTTACTTTCTATAGCCAAGTTATTATCAAATTCTTTTTTGTCAGAATTTGTCAAAACCCAAATACCATCCAACGCTGAATAGCATTTTTTCACATATTTCGTCAATCCATATCCAGTTGCTCCTCTTCTTTCAAAATATGAACCATATGTACTGTGTTGCCATCCTATAGTTTTTGCTGATATATCTTTCTTGATTTCGCCCAAAAGCAGACTATATTCAATGCCCGCACCAATAACAACATCAAAATTTTCTTCATTGAAATATTTTATGTAATTTTCTTTTTCCTGTGGTGCGATTCGATTGTTTAGGACAAATGGAAGTGCTATACCATTATCTAAAAATCCAATTCTTTTGTTTAATGCAAAAATATATCTTACGGGCTTATGTTCTCGATTCACAGATAGTTCTTCTTGATTTTTCAGCTTAATACGTTCATCAATTTTGAAAAGTTTCTCCCCGCTCATCTTAAAAGGCATCACAACTGTTATGTCGTAATTTTCGTCATTCACAAGTTCATTTAAAATTGTAGTTACAACTCGTTGGATACCTCCTAGTGTATATAGATTTTGTACTAGAACACATATCTTCATTTCCATTTCCTCTTACCGCATAGCTTAAATTCAGTAACAAAAATACCGAAACACAATAAAGCAACATCTGATCAGATTGCGTTGTGATTCCGTTATAGCTATTGACATCCAGAACTAATATTAAAAAGACAATGAATATTTTAATATTTTTATTTTTTAATATCTTAATTGCTGGAATTGCAAACAAAACGACACACATTAATACGGAAAACCATACGCCAAATAGATATGCCCACCTTAATGGTGGGTACTCCAACGCAGCAATCATTCTCTCTGAAAGATTCATTCCTGCATGTCCTATCAGTAAATTAAATCTTAACACTCCGCCTTGAATAACGCGCAACAATGCCGTATTTCTTCCTGTTGTAATATCTCCAGACTCAAATCCTGCTATAAATCTTCCAATAACAGTATCTAACAAACCGTATCCGTAGGCCCAATAAACTGCCGCTGCTACAATTATAAAATATTTCAAGCCTTTTTTATTTACGTATAACAGAGCAAACTCTACCGCAATTAAAACAAGCCCCGTTTTTCCACCACACATTCCTATTCCTATTACGCTAATAAGTGAGTAATACACAGTGTAAAATATAGATTTTTTTTCAATACAATAATTCACCAATGTATTAAACGAAAATGTTAATATCATAATCTCTGCGGTTAGCAGTGGATGTCCAAAGTAAGATACCATTCTACCTTGTCGAATAGATTCTATAAGAGAAGCTGCATTTGTAAATATTGCAATACTGTTTCCTATACCAACCCCCAAAAACATATCCATTAGTCCACATATTACAACAATAGTGGACGCTACTGTAAGTAACCTAGAAAACAATTTTGTGTAACAAATGATATCATCATCATCTACGACAGAATATAAAATGTAAATAGGAAGAATTGTTGCGTAAATATATTTAACTTCTGATGTAGCTGTGAACTCTGGCAGCATCAAACTTTCCATAGCAAAAAGAGCAACTAGTAATACAATCCATATCGGATTTGCAACTCCTAGTTTTCCATTTTTTGAAACACTTACTTTTCCGCCATTATAATATCTCTTTGTCAATAATATTATACCCAACCAAGAGGCAACATTTATTAATGCCCATTCTGAATGGAGCGCACTTGTTCTTATCGTGCTCGGCATAAACAGAAGCCCAATGCAAATTAGAAAGAATGGGAATTTTTGTTTTATATCGGATATTTTAACCTTCATTTCACTTCATTTCTCCATATTTATATAAGATTGAGCCACTGTTTAGAAATTTCAGACATGTCCAATTGCTTTCTAATTTTCACCGCTCCAAGAGATATTCTCCTTGCATAATTTCTATTAGCTACAATTTCATTCATTGCTTCCACTAACTGTTTTTTATCATTCATAGGAATTAATATTCCATTGTCTCCTGTATGTACAAACATCTTTGCCCCTCCTACTGGGCAATCAGTCACAATAGTCGGGACACCCATTCCTAATGCCTCTAGCATTGAATTAGAAATTCCCTCATGATTCGATGTTGAAATATACATGGTTGCTTTATTGATTTCTTCAGGTAGATTTGACGCAAATCCGGGAAGTTTCACACTCCCACCTAGCCCAAGTTCCTGTATTTGCATTTCATAGTCTTTCCTCAGCGCACCTTCCCCATATATTGTAAGTGTATAGTCTGGGAAGCTTTCATGAAAAGTTGCAAATCCATCTATTAGGAGTGCGAAGTTTTTCTCTTCTGAAAAACGGCCGGCAGCAACAATACGTTTTTCACGTTCTCCCGCGTACCTTTCTGGGAGTTTAGCCGTATCCAAGGGATTCGGAATAATCGAACTCTTCCTCTGGATTTTTTCGGAGTAATACGACTGTGCATCCTGGGTTTGAAAAACCATCCAGTCCGCCAAAGAATAAAGGCCACATTTTCTCATGAAGAAATTTCCGATTTTATCTTTCCACGGCAAATTGTTGAACTGAGCGCGCGGATCGGCTCTTTCAGACATGATTACTTTTTTTCTCAATCCGATATTTGCAATCAACGTATATAACGAAATAATTGGAAGAAACGGAATCACTACTTCTGCCGCCGACTCTTTCATGACTCGATGCAGTTTCTTTATACGTTTTATAGTTGCCAGTTTTCCTTCATCCGTAAATTGAACTATTTTGACTTTATCAGACACAGGATATACGATTTTCTTTGGTCTTAGTACCACAAGCGTAACGTCTGCTCCAAGCTCTGCACAGCCCGATGCTAAAATTGACATTACCTTTTCTGCCCCACCGTCAGCCAATGAGCCAGTAACAAAAATCACGCTTTTTATCACCTTGTTTTAATCCTCCTCTATTTTTGAGCTATAAATTTTAGGATTTCCGCAGTATTTTTTCCAAATGCACCCATACCATTTGCCATTTGAGGGAACCATATACTCTGTCCTCTCGTATTTGCTTCTATCAGAACAAACACTCCATTTTGATCAACTGTTAAATCCCACGAAATAATTCCGAGCTGCGGGGCATTCAGATGTAGCTTCTTCGCTGTTTTGATAAGTTCAGGTACAAAGTTAAGTTTATACCCCTTGAATACGGTGTGTGTATCAGGATGTTCTTTATATCTTTTTCCAAATTCTGTAAACGCCTCATCATTCAGTTCACCCAAGTCATTTACACCGATAAACATTCCACCAGCATGAGCATTATCCAAATAGCTACCGCCTTGTCCTATTCTTAATGCAAGCGGCACATGGAAAACTTCTCCGTCCCAAAGATATGTAATAACCCTAAATGTATTGACTGCCTCTGAATACAACATGGCAAGTTGTTCATTTTGAGTGATACATTCCTGTACTATATATGTACCCTTTTTTGCTGCTTTCTCTTGCAGATTGTTCTTTATCGCTTCTATTCCTTTTATTTTCTCAACACCAACACCTGATGATGTATCTTGAACAGGTTTTATTATTGCCTCTGTACCCCCCCCCATTAAAATTATCATTTTTCAAATCCACAATATTTTTTTCTTCATCAAAGCAAATGCCATCGCATACTGAATAGTATGTACGCGGTGTTCTGACGTGCTCTACGCCCACACAAAACAATGGAAGCAATAGTTTATCATCAAGAACATAGCGATAATCCATCGGATTCATCTTTGGCTCTAACACACTTGAAAAAAGATATTCCGGAAAATAGTTTTCATCAAATTTCCCTGTAAAAGATTGATACAGCCTATGCCAATCATATTTAATCTTTTTGCCATAAGTAGAAACAAACAATGTATCAATTTTATTCTCTTCTGCTTTCGTCAAGTGTACTGTTTCGATTAAGTTCTGTCGCCTAGGATCATTGATTTTCTTCATTTCTCCATGAAGTTGACCCATACTGTAACTTTTCTCTATGAAGCCTTTCATCGCTTTACGGCTACTATTTAATACACCCATTATCTAACCTCCGGCAATTCAATCCAACTGCCAAATTTGTAATCCCATTCCTCCGGCTCAAAAGGCATCAATCCGCTCCAATGGAAAAATGTCATCTCACCAAAAAGAATTTTTCCATTGACATTGTACAAATCTACCCGCACCTCTGGCATTCCCTTTGAAAGTATGCCCGCAATGCGAAGCATCTCATCGAAATTTTCTGGTTTCTTTATCTCCTTGTCCGCATTAGGATGGCCATTGGTAAAGGGCAGATGGTGAAACTCTGTATCAAAGAAATCAAATTTAGTATCCGTTCCACGATCTGTTGCAATAAACATTGCTTTCGGTTCACCATTAAAGCAGAAAATCTTATAGTCTTTTAGCTCGTAGCCAGATTCGTCCACCGTATATTCCTCTGCAATAATTCTAGGCTTGACATCTTTATACGGCCATTCTCTATGATTGAGGAAGTAATTTCTTTTAAGGCAATGTTCAATTTTCTTTCGTGCTTGTTTTAAGTCTAATGTCGATTTGTCTTTGCAGATAATCAAACCGCCCGAATCATGTGTACACTTCAAAACAAATTGATTTGGAAGTTTGTTAAAGTCAATTTCGTCAAAGTGATTCCATACGCCAAGGCATGGAATCAGGTGTTCACTTCCAATTCGTTCTTCAATAAACTTCCGTACTTCATATTTATCGACAAGTTGGGTATAAAGAGGATTTCTGTCATAAATCTTCAACCATTGCAACTTTTCACTATATGTTTGAGGGTTATCAAAGTTACACTCTTTCCCCATCAGATACTTAAATAAAATTTTGAGATATTTTTCATCAGCTTCGGGACTACCTTGCAGAATATGTCCCAAAGCATAAATACTATATAATTTCCACTCAGAAAGTTTCATTTTATCTTCCACCCTTATTCATCAGTTTCAAATACAAATTCTGATACCTCTTGCTCATACCCTCTGCCGTGAAATTTTCCATAACAGCGGTATAACTTCTTTCGCCCATTTCAAACAGGTTCTCATCCATCATCTGATCCATCAAGGCTGAAAGCTGCTTAGCATTCCCAAGTTTATAGGAATGACCACACTGGGGGTCTGCTTCCAAAACCTCCATGTGCTGCGGAATGTCTGACAGAAGCACCGGCAAGCCGCAAGCCATCGCTTCCAAAACGCCATTAGGCAGTCCTTCGGACTTGCTTGTTGCCAAGTAAACATCAGAAGCATGGAGATATTCATTTACGTTGGACACCTTACCCCGGAACAAAATATTTGTATTCTTAGAAAACTCGTCTTTCAGTGCTTCAAAATTCGTTCCATCACCAAGCAGAAGTAAAACTGCATCTGCATTTTTCTTCATTGCCAAAAATGCGGTAATGGCTTCTCTTTGATTTTTTCTGTCGATAAATCCACCGCTATACACATAGATGACTTTTCCTAACGGCAAATCAAGTTTTCTCCGCACGTCATCTATTTCGTCACAGTTTCTTTTTGTATATTGGCTCACATCCACGCCGTTGCGGATATACGGAATCTCCATATTCTGACGGCTTCTATACATTTTTGTCAAACTTTCAGAACACGTCACGAAAGGTTCGCCTGCTGCCATACGTTTCTTAATCAAATTCAAATCGAGAAAGGCCATAACTGTTCCGGGAATTTTCCCATAGTAGTCAGGATAATCCTCATAGCAATAATTTCTGAGCGTGACAAAGTGAATTGCTCTCTTATAGCCGAGCGTCATTCTGTACGGCGGCATACCGACACCCTGCACAATATCCGGCTGCAACTGCTCTAAAAGTTGTCCAACCTCTTTCTTTCCAAAGAGAACAGACTTTTTCTTGCTCATGTTTGCAGACAGTACGGGGATACCCAGCTTTTTATACTCATCAATCATTGAATTGTCTGCATCTTCCGGCCACACAGTTACCAGACTAGGCTCAAAGACCTCTTTGTCCATATTGCGAATAATATTCAGTGTCTGTTTGATTGGGCCATTCTTTTTACAATTTGTTTCTACAAAGGTAACTTTGATTTTGCTCATTATGTTCGTTGCCTTTCTTTACTTGTTAAACAACTCATCTACGATTGACTCCAAGCCCTCATTGAATTTTGCATTGTTGCTGCTAATCCCATGACCCATGCCTGCTACAATCCGATCGTAATTGGTTATAACATCTCCAAGGGTTTCAATATCTTCCACTTCAATAATCGTTCCCATCCGTTTTGCGACATTTCGTGCAAATTCCACCTGATGGTCATTAACGTGTTCATTGAACTGATGCTGCCGTGGCACAACAATAGGTGTTTTTCCAATCTGAAGCGGCATAATAAAACTTGCTGGGCCACCGTGGGTGATTACAATGCGCGCATCTGCTACATTCTTAATCATTTGCTGGTACGGAATCAACTTGCTCCACTGGCAATATTTTGGTTCGTATGTACTGAAACCCGTCTGAATAATGACATCTTCGGTTATAACGCCCTCTTTTTTTAATTCATCCACCTTTTGAATCAACCGATTAAATGGTTGCTCATGTGTTCCCACTGTCACAAAAATCATGTTGGCTTTCTCCCCCTACTATCTTAGAATATACTTCCGAGATTTACTGCTTTGGGGTAAACCTTCTTCTGCTCATCCCATTGAACGACAAATTTATCAGCAATAGGGTAAACCATCTTTCCAGTCATAGTTGGTTTATCAATACGATCAAACACCTCGATGTATACCACTTTTGCTCCCATCATTTTTCCGATATAGAAAAACGGAACGGCTACTGCTGCACCACAGGAAACAATCAAATCCGGCTTTTCCTTATGCAGAACATCCCATGCAATTTTGGTGTTTTTTACCAATGCTTTCAAACTACGATTTGTCGGGTAATAGCACGGATAAACTTTTTCTCCCTCAAGCAGACTACGCGCATCCTCTTTATCAAACGTAACCCAAAACCGCTCTTTATCCTTCCAAAACGGTTTCAACATATATAAGTGCGTCAAGTGTCCGCCTGACGATCCCACTAAACATACTTTCATCTTCGTACTCCTGCTAATTAGTCACGGCGGAAAATATCGCGTGTATAAACCTTTTCTGCCACATCATCCAAACACTTATCGTATCTATTTGCGATAATGGCCTGGCTGCGCTTCTTGAACTCGTCCAAGTTGTTTACCACAACGCTACCGAAAAACTTCTCTCCATCCTTTAAGGTCGGCTCATAAATAATGACCGTCGCCCCCTTAGCCTTAATGCGCTTCATAACGCCCTGAATGGAGCTCTGACGGAAGTTATCGCTGTTGCTCTTCATCGTCAGGCGGTAAACGCCAACTACAACTTCTTTTTCTTTGCTCTCATCCCAGCTGTCATTTGCTTCATAAGCACCAGCAATTTCAAGCACACGATCCGCAATAAAGTCCTTGCGAGTACGGTTAGATTCCACGATTGCTTCAATTAAATTTTCCGGTACATCGGCATAATTTGCGAGCAGCTGTTTAGTGTCCTTGGGCAGGCAGTACCCGCCGTAGCCGAAGCTGGGATTGTTGTAATGAGTACCGATACGCGGATCAAGGCAGACACCATTGATAATCTGCTGGGTGTTCAGGCCCTTCATCTCTGCATAGGTATCCAATTCATTGAAGTAGCTAACACGCAGAGCCAGATAGGTATTAGCAAACAATTTGACCGCTTCTGCCTCGGTAAAGCCCATGAACAGCGTATCAATGTTTTCCTTGATTGCACCTTCCTGAAGCAATTCAGCAAAAGTATGTGCAGCTTTTACCAGCCGAGCGTTTTCTACATCCGTACCAACGATGATACGGGAAGGGTAAAGGTTATCATACAGAGCCTTGCTCTCACGCAGAAATTCCGGGCTGAAGATAATATTGTCGCAGTGATATTTTTCGCGGACACTTGCTGTGAAGCCAACAGGAATCGTGGACTTTATCACCATAATTGCTTCCGGGTTATACTCAATCACCAACTTGATAACCGCTTCAACCGCAGAAGTATCAAAGAAATTTTTCTTGCTGTCATAGTTGGTAGGAGCTGCAATCACAACAAAATCAGCATCAGAATATGCTTCTTTTGCATCCAGCGTTGCAGTTAAATCCAGTTCCTTCTCTGCCAAATACTTTTCAATATAATCATCCTGAATCGGAGATTTTTTGCTGTTGATAAGATCAACCTTTTCCGCCACAATATCCACTGCCATAACCTTATGGTGCTGGCTCAACAGCGTTGCAATAGAAAGTCCAACATAGCCAGTTCCGGCCACAGCAATTTTCAAATCCTTAAAATCTCTCATGATCACTTTCTCCTCTCTCTGTTTCTCATTTTGAAAACACGCTTTTCACATACTCATAGCTGTTAATGTCACCAATGTCGTACCGCTTACCCGGCATAACATAAGCGTGCATCGGGGTCTGCTTGCTCAGCCATGCGGCAAAGCTGCCCGGTGCGTCATAGCCGCCGCCATTGTCCAGTGCTTCTTGAATACGCTTTATGTCACAGGCACGGTAGCAATAGAACGGCGGCACAGCCAGATTTCCTTTCGGCTTTTTCGGCTTTTCCTCATAGCTGGTAATCAGATCATTTCCATCCAGCGTGATGATTGCCGTTTTCTGCTGCTTTTTCAGTTCATTTTCCTCGTGGCACATCACACAGGAGGTATTCTTTTCCTTGGCAAAATCAACGAACTTTGAAAGACTGAAATCCAGCACATTGTCGCCAGCCATAACCAACAAATCATCTACCAGATTTAGTTTTTCTACCGCCAACTGAATGTCTTTAACTGCTCCCAGACGAGTTTCATTGGTGCTTGTACCATCGTCGATCACAGTAATCTCATAAGGCCGCGTCTTTTGCTTATTGTTCTTCCAGTTCTCAAAATGCTGTGCGAACTTATGGTTGGAAATCACCACAAATTCGTCAATGTCGGTAGTGTCCACCAAATCATCCACCAACCAATCAAGGATGGACTTCTCGCCCACTTTCAGGAGCGGCTTCGGGAAATTCTCAGTCAGTGGATAAAGCCGTGTGGCGTAACCCGCCGCTAAAATCAAGCATTTCATCTATATGTACTCTCCTCTTATAACTCAACACCATCTGCGCTCTCACACAAGTGGAAGCTATATTTTCCTTCCAATGCCGGGAACGCTTTCAGATACTCTGCTGTGACCTTTGCTTCAATATCTTCGGCCTTGTCCGGGTCAATCAGTGCCATGCAGCAGCCTTTAAAGCCTGCGCCAGAGAAGCGGCCACCGTAGATACCATCGGTATCAGCCATGATTTCATACAATTTTTTTAGTTCATCACATCCACACTCATAGCTATAAATAGAGGATTTTCCGCTTTCAAAAACAAGCTGACCGTAGCCCTCCAAATCACCTTTACGCCACAGTTCTGCGCCCTTTTCAGCACGAGCAAACTCGCTGTAATAATGTTCCGCACGCCTGCGCCACAGTTCAGGCAGCCGGTTTTTATAGGCTTCAAACACCTCATACGGCACATCACGGAGGCGGGTGTTTGCAAAGGTGTCATAGTCCATGCCTGCATAGCCCATTAGTGCATAAGCCGCAGCTTTGCACTCGTCCTGCCGCAGATTGTATTTAGAATTCTTCAAAGAACGCTCCAAGCCGGAGAAGAAAATCGCCACCTTGTAAGGTTTCATCTTTTCACTGGTAGGAATCAGCTCATAGCTGTCATCTTTCGTGTCGAGATACAGCAGGTGATTCTTCTTGGAAAGAACCTCACAGCTCTGGTCGAGTTTGCCGCAAGAAACGCCAACATACTGATTTTCCGCTGCCTTTGCTGTAAGGATCATTTCCATCGGTTCGAGGTGGATACCATTGACCTTGCACAGCGCCGATAAGAAGCAAATAATGACCGAAGCCGACGAGGACAAACCACCAATCGGCAGACTTCCTTCGATAATGCCGGACAGACCGACTTTCAAACGGTACTTCTCGCCCAGCATCTTCGCTGCGCCACGCAGATGATCTGCCCAATCGCCCTGCTTTTCTTCTGGCACTGCACTTACAAAGAACTGGGCGCGCTTCGGGAAGTTCAGCGACTGCAATTCCACAACACCATTCTGCTTCGGGTGGTATGCCATGTGAATTCCCTTATCGATTGCCAGACCATTGATTTTTCCATACTGATGGTCGATATGCGCACCCAGCGGACTGATACGGTACGGGCAGAACGCCACATCAAACGGCTCCTGATGATATAATTCCTTGTAAACCTCAACACACTTCATGGATTCGTTTTCCTATTCTTCTTGTTTATTTGTAAAACTTTGCGTACCACTCAGCGAACTTCCGCAGACCCTCGCGCAAACTAGTAGAGGGTTTATATCCGAAGTCACGCTCCAGTGCGCTCGTGTCTGCATAGGTCACAGGTACATCACCCGGCTGCATCGGAACCAGTTTCTTGTGTGCGTCAAAGTCGTAATCTTCCGGCAGGACACCAGCACGGATCAGTTCTTCCTGCAAAATCTGTACGAAGTCTAGCAGATTTTCCGGGTTCTGATTACCAATGTTATAAACTGCATACGGAGGAACAGGCAGACCATCTTCGCCGTTCTTGCGCTCCGGCGCACCCTGCATTACGCGGACAACGCCCTCGACAATATCATCCACATAAGTAAAGTCACGCTTGCAGTTTCCGTAGTTGAAAATCTGAATCGTTTCACCTTTCAGCAGCTTGTTGGTAAAGCCGAAGTACGCCATATCCGGGCGACCCGCAGGGCCATATACCGTGAAGAAACGCAGACCCGTGGAAGGAATGTTGTACAGTTTAGAATAGGCATGGGCCATCAGCTCATTGGATTTCTTAGTGGCCGCATACAGCGATACCGGGTTATCCACCTTGTCATCCGTGCTATAAGGCACTTTTTTATTGCTACCATACACGGAAGAACTGGACGCATAGACCAAATGCTCTACCGGGGTATGTCCCTCATCGTAAGAATGGCGGCAGGCTTCCAGAATGTTATAGAAGCCAATCAAGTTTGCTTCCACATAGGCATCAGGGTTCGTAATGGAATAGCGGACACCCGCCTGCGCACCGAGGTTCACTACGATTTCCGGCTTATACTGCTCAAAGATAGATTCGATCACAGCCTTGTCTGCCAGATTGCCTTTTACAAAACTAAAATTTTCAAACTGCTCCAGTTCATTCAGCCGAGCTTCTTTCAAGCGAACATCATAATAATGATTCATATTATCCAGGCCAACGACCTTAACCCCCTCCACCGTGGAGAGCAGTCGCTTCGCAAGGTTAGAGCCAATAAAGCCCGCCGCACCTGTAATGAAAACACTCTTATTTTTCAAGTCGATTTTTGTCTTATTTTCCATCATTTTTCTTTATCCTCCTTGTCGAATCACCTTGCATACTTCATAGCACAACAACAAGCCTGTATACAGATTGCAGCAACAATCTATACGCAGGCTTGTCCTCGTACCTCCTTATTCTGTTTTCTGCTCTATCAGCTTTCGCTGTGGTGGGTTAAGTATAGAGCGCAACCAGAAGCCATTAACCCCCGAAATCACGCCGGAACGCAACGCACCATGGTAAACAGAAACAAGTTAAGGTAAAAAAGGTCAAGCCGCGCAAACCCGCATGAAATCAGGATTTTTTCTGGTTACAAACATTATTTCACGCTCCCCATGTACGGTAACTATAACTCTTTTACCAAACATCTCTTCGGCAGCCATGTAAAGAAGGCCGGCCCCTCTGCATCGGGTACTCAACAACAGTTTTACGAAGTAGGTGATAAACTCATGGATTCTCATTGTTTTCTCTTGTTTTTCGCCATCTCCTCAAAACTTCTGAAAAGCTGTGCCAATTTTGTGCCGCAGGGGCCAAAAGTTCAGCGTTTTAGTTCATATATAGTTCATATAACTGTAAAACACGACCGGTTTTAGTGCCCCATATAGTGTGCAAAACAGGTTCTTTTTGATGATGCTACGTCAGTATGGTTTATCGGCCGCACATTTCCCTCTTCCTTATCTCCAACAGCACTCCGGTCAAAATCACCAGCGAGCAAAGCAGGGTCAGCCACCAGTTTTCGGTAAAGCCGGCGATCAGGTAGCCAACAGCACACACGGCAATGACCACAAAGGCGTACTGCATCTGGGTTTGCACATGGTTGATATGGTTGGACTGGGCACCGGAGCTGGACATGATGGTAGTATCAGAAATAGGCGAAATATGGTCACCGCAGACAGCACCAGCCAGGACAGCCGCTACAGAAATGATCATCATGGTCGGGTCCAGTTCAGCAAACATGTTGACCACGATGGGCACAAAAATAGCAAAGGTGCCCCAGCTGGTGCCGGAAGAAAAGGCAATAAAAATTGCAATGCAGAAGATGACCAGCGGCACAAAGTTCATCAGGCTGGAATTCAGATTGATGGCCGAACGTACAAAGGTACCGATACCCAGGGCGTCCGTCATACCTTTCAGAGTCCAGGCCAGCACCAAAATCAGGATGGCGGGCATCATAAGCTTGCCACCTTCGGGAACGGAATTCATAAAATCCTTGAAGCCGATGACACGGCGCGGCAGATACAGAAGCAGCAGGAATCCCACTGTGACCAAACCGGCAAACACCAACGCTTCCGAAGAAGAACAGTTGGCAAAGTCCTCCACCAGATTCTGGCCGCCGTTCAGGTGGCCGGTCCAGATCATAGCTGCGATTGCCGTTGCAATCATGACGACCATGGGCGCAATCAGATCGATGACCTTGCCTTTGGCGTATTTGCCGCCCTCGGTCGGGTCTTTTGTTTCCTGGTTCTGGAACTCTTCCCCGCCGGAGGTAAACAGATCACCTTTGGCCGCGTTCTCTTCATGCTTTTTCATCAGGCCGAAATCGAAGCCTACAATGGAGGTGAAGAACACCATATACAGGGTTAAAATTGCATAGAGGTTGAACGGAATGGTTTTAACGAACATCTCAAAACCAGACATGGAACTGCCCGCCGGAACGTAAGAGTTGACGGCTGCCGCCCAGGAAGAAATCGGCGCAATGATGCAGACTGGCGCGGCGGTTGCATCAATGATATACGCCAGCTTGGCGCGGGAAACCTTGTACTTATCTGTGACAGGGCGCATGACAGAGCCAACCGTCAGGCAGTTGAAGTAGTCATCCACAAAAATCAGCGCACCGAGCAGAGAGGTCGTTACCAAAGCGGAGCGCTTACTTTTCAGGTGGCTGGAGGCCCACTCACCGTAAGCGCGGGTGCCGCCGGATTCCTGCATGAGCATAACGATCATGCCCAAAAGGATCATGAACATCAGAATGGAAAAATCCACACTATCGATCATTGTGTTAAACAGCGTATCAAACGCAATCCACGGGTGGAATTCTGCCGCCAACAGTGCGCCAAGGGCACACCCCGCAAACAATGACAAATACACTTCTTTGGTCAGCAGTGCCAGCGCAATCGCCACAACGGGCGGCATCAGTGACCACCATGTTCCTACAAACATCCTTTATTCTTCCTTTCCTCTTTTTATTCTTCCTTTCCTCTTTTGATCTAATCAAAGTTATTTTAGCATATTGTCCATGCCGATTCAATACGTAAAAAATAATATATCCTAGATAACGTTGTTTATTTTTCCCCTTCTCATTCTCTTTCTTTTGACGCAAGCTGCACCTAAGAATCAGATTTTTTTGCCAGAAATCGATATTTTTTGGTGTATGCCAATACCATCTTGCTGCACTCTATGCTATAATAAAGTTAAATACCATATAAAAATTGGCCACTACCGCCATTTTTGTCCTATTTTGTTATTTGCTATGCCCAGCATCCCGGACCGGACTACAAACGTTCCCCAGAAATCCGCGCCGCAAAGTCAAAAAAGGAGGGCCCACCATGTTCGTCCAGAAAGTACCACATATCAAGGACCAGTTTTTGACGCAGGAACGCGCCAGCATGGAGCTGGAAAGCGGTCAGATTGCCGTGGGTTGGTATACCAACGAGCAGGACAGCCAGTCTGTTGTACACTCTCACCCGTATTATGAGCTTGTACTGCCCCTGGTGGGCAGCAACGTGCGCTATTCTGTGGACGGCAACATTTATGATATAAACCTGGGGGAAATGATCATCTTCCCTGCCCGGTGCTATCATGCGGGCATGTTCAATATCACGGATAAGATTTCTGAACGTCTGATTGCCCAGATCAACGCCGAGCTATGGCAGGAAGCCCTGCTGGCCAGCGGGCTGGTTGCCCCCACCTGGCTGGGGCAGCTGGTGATCCTGGATGCAGACGCCGTCACCGCATGGGATCTACGCGGCTTATTTGAGCGGATGGCCCAGACCGCTTACTTACACGGCAGCACCCAGCACATGGTGCAGCGGTGCGAGCTGGTGGAGCTTTTGCTGCTGATGGACCAGATTGTGGCCGAGCGCCGCACGGCACCGCCCAGCGCTACAAGTGCCCTGGTTGCCAAGGCCGTTGCTTTTTGCAGGCCAATTATACCGACCCGAACCTAACTGTTGGCAGCCTTGCCAAATATACCTACACCAGCCGGGAGCATTTGTCCCGCGCGTTCAAAACCTACACGATGGAAAGTGTACACGGCTATTTGACCAACCTGCGCATGCAGCATTGCCGCCGTGCCATTGCAGCCGGCGCCAGCGTGCTGGATGCCTGCAACGCCAGCGGTTTTACCAATTACACCAGTTTTTTGAAAACTTTCCGCAGTTTATACGGCATTACGCCGTCCGAATATCGCAGCCAGCTGCGGCGTACGCCGGAGCGGGTTCACTCTACCCCATAAACAATGTAAGCCGCCCGATATCAAGTCTTGGACAACTTTTTTCCAAAATAAATTTGAAAAAGGCACAAAGGCTCATCAAAGCCAAAGCAGTTTTCAATCTGTCCTTGGCTTTGATGAACCTTTATTCAAGGCAACACCGCACAATTCTCGCCTAGCGGCTTAAGCACCGCTTCGGCGGCTGCGGCACCTCGCTCGCCGTATCGGCACTTAGAATTATGCGGTATTGCCTTAACGCAAAATCCCGCTGTGTTTGTAGAAATAGACCATATTTTCGACTTTTCAGATACACCCTAAGGAAAAAAGAAGGATAAACAGGCCCGAAAAGCGGAAAATGAAGTTGATGAAAGAATTGGAATGAAAACCTCAAAGCACAATACAATATGCAGCTTCTAACCGCCAAGGAAAAAACTCAAAAGCAAGTTATTGGCTTTTCCTGATGTTTTTTCCTCTTTTGCAAGTGGCATGCGGCAGTCCATCGAAGTTTTTTCCGCTGGCTAAACGCTGTTCCTAATATTCAACATGCTTCGCATATTCGCTCTTCTGCTGGTTTACTTTTTCACATCTTTTGCTCGCCCTTACTTTGTGCTTGCTCAACTCTTAATTCACATTTTTTGGGCACAAACAGCTTTATGCAGTCGGTTCCTTCCAATTTCAACAGCTGGATTTTTCGCTCAACACCACCCGCATAACCGATCAGGCTGCCGCTGGCACCCACCACACGGTGGCACGGGATGATGAGCGAAATGGGGTTATGTCCCACGGCTCCGCCCACCGCCTGGGCGGACAGGCGCGCCGTGCCATGCTTTGCCGCAAGCCGGGCGGCCAGCGCGCCGTATGTTGTCGTTTGCCCGTATGGGATTTGCAGCAGCAGCGCCCACACTTCCTGCCGGAAGTCTGACCCGATGGGGTGCAGCGGCGGCATAAAATCCGGCATTTTTCCGCTGAAATACACATCCAGCCAGCGCTTTGCTTCGGTCAAGGGCGGGGTTTCGCGCTCCGTGCTCTGCGGGGCCAGGCCCGCCGCATAATACTTTGCGCGGTCAAACCACAAGCCGGTCAGGCCCACTTCATCCGCCGCCAGCAGAATTTCCCCCAAGGGGGACTGATAATGCGCGGTGAACATCATAGCATCTACCCTTTCTGTTGTACTTTTGATGTTTTCTCCGTGTGGGAACCAGCGGGTGCTGCCTTTTTGGCCGGGGCTTTCTTTTTGGGGGCATAATCCTTCAAACCCGGCACCGCGCCGCCCGCGGCGGCCCACAGGTAAAGGCTCGCCACGCTGCAATAAGGGCTGAACCGCCTGCGGTACTTTTCAAACAGTTTGCGGTCAATTTTACGGTGATGGTACACCATGCGCAGCCCGCGCTGGATGGCAAGGTCATCATAGCTGAACACATCGGGCCTCTGCATGCAGAAAAGCAAAATCATCTCCGCTGTCCACACGCCAATGCCTTTCAGGGCACTTAACTCCCGGATCACTTCCTCATCCGGCTTCTGCCAGATGCCCTCCAAATCAAACTCACCGTTCTGGATTTTTCGTGCAAAGTCCGTGATGTACTCTGCCTTGCGGCAGCTGATGCCAAGCAGCTGTAATTGCTCGTTCCCTGCTTCCAGAATATGCTCGGCATCCACCGTGCCAAGGGCACCCCGCATGCGCTGCCAGATGGTAGCCTGCGCCTTGGTGGAAATCTGCTGCCCCACAATATGGTGCACCACGGCAGAAAACAGGTCTGTATCCACCTCGCGATTCACCCGGCCCACCTGGGCAATCACCGCCCCAAGTTTTTCATCTTTGCCGCTCAGGTATTCCGTTTCTTCCTGCCCGTATTGAAAGTACATGGTCTTTCCTTTCCTGTGTTCTTTTCGTGTTCTGTGTGTTGGTTTCTGCGTTTATCCTGCCATCATTATACCATGCTTTGCGCGGTTTGGGCATCGGCGGCGAAAGCGTATTTTTTATCTCCACTTTCCCCCCGATTACAACAGCCAGCCGCCCCACCGTGGAACATTCCCACAGGCAGGGCGGCTGGCTGCTTTTAGGCAACACCGCACAATTCCCGCCTTGCGGCTTAAGCACCGCTCCGGCAGCT
>OLPN01001130.1_pt1 | contig 25369 bp, 42 predicted proteins | sample 1672601 | NCBI WGS metagenome assembly OLPN01 (sample SAMEA3136704, study PRJEB25190) | human gut metagenome | reverse complement strand
AGCCCAGCCGCCGCCACAACGCGGCGGGCGCTCATGGGTCCACCCGATCCACAACACCAACACCCACAACAGGAGGTAGCACACCATGACCCGCAAACGTCCCCATATTTCCCCTCTAAACCGCGTTTTCGATATTCCCCCCGTTGACAAGTCCCTGCGCCGCGATTTTCTCGCCGGTGCAATCACGATTGAGCAAGCCCGCGACGAGTTTATACACTGCGGTTGGTTCTGCGGTAACGAGAGCATAACAACCACCTACCGCCGTCTCGGCCTGCTCCCTGAGATCAAGCGCATCTGGTAACAACCCGCAAGGCCGACGGCATCCGCCGCCGCTGGTGCAAGCCCAGCCGCCGCCACAACGCGGCGGGCGCTCATGGGTCCACCCGATCCACAACCACCCACAGCACAACAGGAGGAAACACCATGCACAAAACTACCCTCATCGCGGCATACATCGCCGCCGCCCTTGCCGCCTGCATCCGCTCCGGCCAGCTCGCCGCCCCGGCAGCGTCCACAACATACCCGCTCGCCGGTGTCGTCACCACCGTGGACCGCTCCGCCGATCTCGTCACCTTCCGTACCGGCTCCGGCCACCTGTACAGCCTGACTGGCTGCGACGACTGGCTCCCCGGCGATGTTATCGCCTGCACGATGGACGACAACGGCACCCCGCAGGACGTCACCGACGACACGATCACGCAGTACCGCTACTGCGGTTATGTATCCTGATCCACCCGCAAGGCCGACGGCATCCGCCGCCGCTGGTGCAAGCCCAGCGCCCCGCGCAACGGGGCGGCGCTCATGGGTAACAACACAACACGAGCCCCGGCAACGATCCAGCCAACGCGCACCCATCGCCACACAATGGCAGCCGCCCCGCCGGGGGAGCGGCACAAGTCCAACGGGAGCCGGTGCACCTCCCCGCAAAACAGATTGCACCCGCCGCCGGACGTCTCCGGCACGGTTTCCGGGCCGCTTATCACCACAAAAACAGGCCCCGCAAACGGTCCCCGCGTCAGTGGATCACCCCAGCACGCCGCCGGGCATAAGACCACCGGCAGCCCACAACGGCAACAGCGCCCCGCGGGCCAGCTGCACAACGGCCCGCCGCCAGTAACACAACAAGGAGGTAACACCATGATTCCCAACGACAGCAAAGACTACTACCCAACGCCCCCTGCCCTCGCCGCGGAGCTGCTCGCCGGTCTCAAGATCGACGGCCACAGCATCGAGTACGCAGGCGGCCCCATCCTGGAGCCGTCCGCCGGTTCCGGTGACCTCGCCCGCGCCATCGAAAAAGCCGCCGGGTGCTGGTACATCGGCAACAAGCGCGCCAGCGACTACCGTGCCAACGCCAACAACGGCATCCTCACGCGCTTGCAGCTTGATTGCATCGAGCAGTCCGCCGCCCTCCGCGCCACCCTCAAAGAAAACGGCTTTCGCGTCATCCACGACGATTTTCTAACCTTCACGCCCCGCGCCCACTACAAGGCGATCATCATGAACCCGCCGTTTTCCGAGGGTGCGCGCCACCTGCTGCACGCCCTGCACATCATGGAGCGGGGCGGGGAAGTCCGTTGCATCCTCAACGCCGAGACGATCCGCAACCCCTGCACCAACGAGCGCAAGGAGCTTGCCGCCCTGCTCAACAAGTACAACGCCCGGATCACCTACAAGCAGGACGCTTTCACCCACGCCGCCCGCAAAACCGCGGTGGATGTTGCGCTCGTCGCCGTCACGATCCCGCCCGCGCCGCCGATTTCCCGCATCCGCTTAGAGCTTAACGCCGAGACGACACAGCGCTACCAGGCCGCGCCCGACCTTGCCGCCCTCGTCAGCAATGACCCCATCACGGCAGCAGTCGAGCGCTACAACGCCGCCGCGGACGGTCTCGCCCGCCTGTATGAAGAATACAACGGCATTTCCTCGCTGTTCACCCTGCCCAAAAAGCAGGGCGACAGCAGTGCCCCCGCGCCCTGTGTCTCCCTCAACAAAGGCTACAACGACGCGCTGTGCGATCTCCGCGCCATCTACTGGGAGCAGCTTTTCGACCTTCCGCAAATCTGCGACGCCATGACGCGGACGATGCAGAACGACTACCACGAGCGCCTCAACGACCTGCGCCACTACGATTTTACCCCCTACAACATCCTGACCGTGCGCGAGGAAATCTCCCGCAACATCGTCTCCAACATTGAATCCGAGATCATCCGCCTGTTCGACGACTGGACCAACCTCCACTACAACAGCGAGTACAGCAAAAATGTCCACTATTACAACGGCTGGTGCACCAACGAGGCGTATAAGATCGGCAAGCGCGTCATTTTCCGCTGCAATGTCTATTCGTACTGGTCCGACAAACTCCGCCCCACCTTCGCAGCAGACGATCTTGCCAACATTGAGAAAACGCTCCACTTCCTCGACACCAACGGCGCCGCCTACAACGGCGACGACCTGCGCGCCGCCCTCAAAGCTGCCGAGGCCAGCGGCCAGACCACCAAGATCAAGCTGCACTACTTCACCGCCACGTTCTACAAGAAGGGCACCTGTCACATTGAGTTCACCAACGCCGATGTGCTGAAATCCTTCAACATCTTTGCATCCCAGAAAAAGGGCTGGCTCCCGCCGTCCTACGGCAAGAAATCCTACAACGACATGTCCTGCGCAGACCGCGCCGTCGTGGACAGCTTCGAGGGCGAAACCAGCTACAACGACACCATGACACGGCACCTGGTCCCCACCGCCGCAACGCTTATGCAGCTTGCCGCTCACAACCCCGCCTGACGATGGCCCCCGGCACGGGCCGAAACCATCTTGCCGCCCCCGGCAAAATGGTCGTGGGAGCCACCCGCAACACATTTTCCACCACAACAGGAGGTACACAATGTACGTGCTTGAATACAAGCAACTTTATATCCCGCGCGAACCGATCACCAAAAACCGCACATTCCAATCCTACCGTTGGAAACAGTACGCCATTTGTGACCGGCGCGAACCGCTCGAACAGTTCATATCCCAGCAAGACAAGCCCGACGAATGGCGCATTGAACCCATGGCCGACAGCGTTAAACGCTAATGCAGCTTGCCGCCCACAACCCCGCCTGACGATGGCCCCCGGCACGGGCCGAAACCACCCGGCAGCCCGCCGGGCAAGGTCGCGGGAGCCACCCACAACAGCAGTTGTTACATTCCGCACATTTTCTCTTGCGCCCCCACACTACGGCGTGCTATAATCAAGATACTACACGAAAGGTGGTTATAAAAATGCCCGTTTCTGCTAAAAAGCGCATTTCCAACGATACTTTCAACGCCAAGTGTGGCCGCGTCGAAATCCGCCCGCAAAAGCCTGTTGTTGATGATCTCCGCGCTGCCGCCGCCGCATCCGATCAATCCCTGCAAGGCTACATCCTGCAAGCCGTCCGCGAGCGCATGACTCGCGACGGTTTCACCCCCACATCGGACCTCTGGCCCGACTACACAACGAAATGAGGCTTCACCATGAAAATGTCCTTCACGCCCAGTCCTCTCACCGTCACCGCGATCCTCAAGCACCAAGACAAGGCGAAATCCGCCGGGGAACGCCACACCCGCAGCGACGCCATCAACGATCTTATCAACCACGGCGACACGCTGGAAACCCTCTGGCGCCAGTACGGCGATGACATCAAGGCCGCCACGCTGGCCGCAGGCGAGGAAAGCACGCTAGGCTACATCCTCGATGCCGTTCTTGAAAAGATGCAGCACGATGGCTACACCCCCACCGGCGATTTCTGGAAATCCCGCATCGAAAGCAAGTAATCTTCCCACAACAACGATCCCCCGGCAGGCCGCCACAACGACCCGCCGGGGGATATTTTTATTTATTTTCCGTTTCCCGCAAATCCAGCACGCGCCAGTTTCTTTTCAGGTTTTCCAGCTTGGAATAGAGGCAAAGCCCTTGCCCCTGCACATCTCGTACACATAGACACCCGCTCCGCCCGGCGCTTACCTCGATCTCGTAGTATTTTCCCGTCACAAACCCGCAGGACGTCCACCCCACAAATTGCGCCGTAACAACCTCCGCCATCGTCTCACTTTTCCTCCTGCTCTCCCGGTTCTATCATTGCAACCACTTTCCCGTCCTGCACGATCTCGATTGTCTCTACTTTCTCCGGCACAAGCATATATTTTTCCATCCTTTTCACCCTTTCGCAAGTTTGTTTTTCTCCCGGCCCTTTTCAGTATTCGGAAATTCAACGTGCCCGCACAAATTCACCGCCCGCAAAAAACTCTTTCACGCACGCGCACGCATCCTGCCCGCCGGGCCTGCTTCAGCGTATTTTACGCTTGCTTTCCGCGTAAATTCAGCGTAAACGATCCGCCCCGCCTTTATAACGCGCACGCATCACGCGCCCGCGCGAGGATTTCTCCCGCCTGCGGCTCGTCCTGCAACAACGCGCCAAGCCTGGTCAACGCCACCACGCTGACCCGGATCGTCTGCCGCCGGGACAACCCGACCCGGCACGCCGTAAACTCCCAGTTGTGACCGTCGATATAGCGCGTCGCCAGCAGTTCTTTGTGTTTACTGTTCAGCCGGTCCAGCACCGCCCGGATCAGCGCCTTGTCCTCCTGCAAAACGCTTTCCCGCACATCCAGCTCACACAACCGCCGGGCCGTGTCCGTATCGGCCATCCGCATTGCCTTCTGCGCGGTGCTGTCGCCGTTTCCGGCGGCATGCGGCATCCCGTCCAGCGCATTGCCCCGCAGCGGGTTGTACTCCGCGTCCAGCGTCATGCGTTCCCGCGCAATAGCCCTCTGCTGTCCTGCGATGTCCGCATAATACTTGATGATGATCTCCGCTTCTGCCGCCGTCACAACAGCACCCCCTTAGTAGATCGTTTTCGCAAACACTGCGCCGCGTCCGTCGTCAAACACCTCCACGGCCTCGCCCAGCACGCTTTCCACATCCCGTTTCAGCCGCTCCATGCCGTAGGCATCGCCCTCCACAGCCCAGTCCAGGAACCGCCGGTACACGCTCTGTGTCTCGTCCAGTACGACCTGCGCCGTCTTTTCGTCCACTGCACAGCCCCACGGCTCCGCACGTACCAGCGCAGCAGACAAAATCCGCCACGCCATCTCCGCACCGATCCGCTTTTGCGCCAGCTCGTCCCGGTCCGCCTGCTTTTTCGGTGCTTTGTCCGCAGGCAGCACAAACGCCAGCTTTTCCGTCACACTGTTCAGCCACTTCCGCGCCGCTCTGTCGCTGCTGCCCGCCCGCACCCGGATCATGTAATCCTCTGCGTTTCTGGCCGCTTTCTCCAAAAAGTCGTCCATGCCGTGCACGTCCCACTTCGTAACGCCCCGCAACGCAATCAGATAGCACCATGTAACAACCTGGCCCACCGTGTCCCGCATCTGCTCCGGCGTTGCCTTTTTTCCTGCCACAACGCGCCGGGCCACGCCCTGCGCGGCGTTTTTTCTGTAAAAGTTAGGTACTCGCTTCATCGTTCGTCCCCGCTTCCTGCTCTTTTTCTTTATCTGCCCAGTAGCAGTCGTTCAATACTCGGTCCAGCGCTTCGTCAAGGCTCCCTTGCATCTCTCTTGCCTTGCTTTTCAGGTATTCCATGTTTTCGGCGCTCACCGGCAGCAATCCTTCCGCCGTTTCTTCTTTTCTCGGCCTGAAATCCCGCCCGCACGCCGGGCAAAACCACACCGGCACCGGCATCGGCAGCGTCCGGCCTACAACCGGCTCCACCATCAGCAGCGCGTCTCCCGTGCTGTCTTTTTCCAGCCACAATGCCCCCGCCGGGCCGATGGGCAGCTTCTTGTGCATCCTGCACAACTCGCACAGCTTTACTTCGTCACTCATCGTCAGTCCTCCTTGTCTGCGAACCATTCCGTAAATTTCCAGCCCCGCGGCTCTGCCACGAGGTCGATAAACAACCGCCTGCGGTAAATATAGTCCCGCTGCATCCGCCGGGTGAATCTCGACTTTACTTCCACGATCTCCACGGTGCCGTCCGCATAGGTCAGCACAAAATCCGGCTTGTACCGTGCCTTCGGCAGCTTCAGCCCGCAATACGCCTTTTCCGGCAGCAGTTCAAACACGATCTGCTCCTGTACCTTCACGACCAGCCCGCACGCCACCTTCGGCAATATCACCTCCCTGTAATAACGCTTTTCGCTCTCCGGCTTACGGTTTTCTGCATTTCCGTCACGATTTTTCCCGTTTTCCGCCCTTTTTTGCGTTTGTTTTCCACTTTTTCGCTGCAAAATCTGCAATTCCGCCTGCGCACGGTATCGCGGCGGCAAATCTTCCAGTTCAAGCCTTACTCCCACCTGTGCACCGCCTTTTTCGTCTCCTGCCGGCGCGGATCAGCCCAGAACCGCGCGATCACATGCCATTCCGCCGTGACCTCGTTAAACCGTGGCTCCGCCCCCACAAAAGCATACCGCCGCACCTCGCCGTGCCCCAGCTTCAGCACGCCGTAACGATCCTCCCAAAATTTCTTGTCGTCTATGTACAGCGTTGCCGCCTCGGCCAGCTTGCGCGGCGTGTACCGCGTATCGTTCGGCCTCGGCTGCGTCGGCATCCGCAGGCCCTTGCTCTGCCGCCACTTGTGCGTGCGCTTGCCCTCGTATTTCGTGATGTACTCGCAGTAGGCATCCAGCCCGCCCTTGTCAAACTCGGCGCGATCCGCCTTCACAAGGCCCAGCGGCTCCACCCAGCCCTTGCCGCAGCGCGTCACCCACAAATCTTTGATCTCGTCAATGCTTAAATCGCACTCCAAGATCATGTGATGGTGGTAACGCACCTCCTTCAGCCCTTTTTCCTCGTCCGCGTGCTGAAACTCTGTCACCGCAATGTATTTCACCTTTCGCAGCACCCCGCCGGGGTTGTGGTGGTCCTTCGCCATAGCTTCTTTGTATTTCTGCCTCTGCCGCCGGTTCAGCCGCTCAATGTAGTTCGTCAGCGCCTTTTGCGCGTCCTCGTCATACTCCGGCAAAAAATCGTCCGAATAGGTCAGATGCACCAGCCACGTTTTCTTTTTCCGCTCGGTAAAATTCTCCGATACCTTCCACCGCAGCTTGCGCAGGGCGTTGCGGTCATTGCACCGCTTCATTGCCAGGCTGCTTGCAAACTGCTTCTTTGCCCGCACACTGGCTCTGTGCTCGCTGGCCGTCACATTCAGCAGATCGACTTCCATGTACTCTTTTCCGCATATCGTTTTCTGCTCCCGCACATATCTGGCTTTCACCGCTGCGCCCTCCCGTTCACATCCTGCCTGCGTCAGGCTCTCTCGTTTGGATTTTGTCAATGATAGAGAATGGGGGAAAAGATAAAACCGTATACAAGCCCCCCAGCGGCCCGCAGGCCGCTAAAAAATCCCCGGCACCCGCCGGGTGGTAACTATATTATAAATAAGTAGTCCCTAAGCCTCCTCCGCCGCAGCGGGGGAGGTGCCGCCCGCAGGCGGCGGAGGGAGTGCCCCCCAAGCCTTCCCCTCGTGGGGAAGGTGGCCCCGCAGGGCTGGATGAGGGGCAGCCTTGCCCTTACCTGCCATTCATCCCTTCACCGCACCGCCCAGCGCAACCAGCCACGCGCCGTGTTGTATAAGCCGATTCCGGCCCGCTGCACGGCAATCGCCGTATCAACCAGCAGCTTCGCCGGAATCGTCAGCATCTTTGCCGTCAGCCCCAGCATCTTTGCCAGCAGCGCCATCACCAGCACCACGCCCATCACTGCCATGCACGCAAACAGCACGAACAATACCTTCAATCGCTTCATTTCCGTTTCACCTCCCGGCTCACGCTCTCCGGCCAAAAGGTTTCCCGCATCGTGATTGCCTCATGCCGGAACGCACACGGCGCAAGCTCCACATCTACCACAAAAAACCGTCCGCCCTGCGCGGCAAACCGCACCACGCCCCGCGCCATCCGCGCGCCGCCGTCTGCACACTGCCGCAGCACCGTCACAGCATCTCCCGCCGCAATGGGCTTTTCCTTCTTCCGTCTCACTGTTTCCCGCCCCGTTTCTTCTGTTCGTAGATCATTTTGTACACAGTCTGCGTCTGTGGCATACTGTCCACGCTTGCAAACCTGCGCTCATACGCCCGCCGCTGCTCGTACTCCTCACAGTCTTGCTCGTACTCCTCACAGTCTTGCTTGTAGTCCTCGCATACGCTGTGGCAGCCCGGTTTCCGCCGGGTGCAGTGGTAGCAACTATTCATCCCTGACCGCCTTTACCTTTTCAAACCGCTTTTTCTGCTTCGCACGCGGGTATTTCTCCTTGTCCACCGGCGACAAGAACATTTCCAGCGGCCTTGCCCACATCTTCTGCGGTTCGTCCTTGCTTGTGTAGATCACCAGCAGCTCTGCCGTCTCGCTATGCACAGCCACGCCCTGCACCACATACAGCCCGCCTTTAAAATGCCGGTACACATTCCCGGCCATCACGCTGGCCCAGCCCTGCGCATCCTTCTGTGCCTTGATCCTTGCATCTTCCATCTGCTCACCACCTCCCAAAAATCATCTTCGCCGCGGCCACGATTCGCTTTCCCAGCGGCTCGTTCTTGTACAGCAGCTTAATGCACTCCGTTGCCGACATCTTCAGCATAGCTTCTCGTACAATGTTCTTTTCCTGTACTTCCTGTACCTCCTGCACATCCAGCAGAATCCGCATTACCATCGGCATGCCGGACGGCGGCGTTTTTCTCTGCTCCATGCAGCTTACGCAGACCTTTTTCCCGCGCGGCAGCTCCCACATTCTCTGCATGAACTTTTCGCCAAGTTTTGCAAGGCTTGCTTCCGTTATCTCTTCCGCGTACTTAACATCCGCGGGCCAGATTTCTGTCTCCACCGCAATCTTTTCCATCGCTCACACCCCCAGCACTCTGCTTGCCACCATGTCCGCCGTGTGCGTCCACAACACATTCGGGTATTCCTCAATGGCCGCGCCGTAACAATTCCAGTTTTCCTTGTTGTCAAACGCGCCCATGTGCCATCGGATGCACAGCCGTTCTTCCTCCGTCAGCGACAACGCCCCTGTATCGTTCAAGATTGCCTCTGCCAGCGCAGCGCTGCGCTCTCCGTGGCCTTTCAGCCTGTGGTGCTTCCAGCCGTCGCCGCATTTCTCGTACTCTTCTGTCTTGCACAGATCATGCAGCATCCCAACCAGAACAGGGGAGCGCCGCATCTGCCATTTCAGCCCCAGCTTGTCGGTCATGCACACAAGCTGCTTTGTCACCGCCCAGCTGTGCTCAAACAGCCCGCCGGGCCATGCGCCATGGTATGTCATGCTCGCCGGAATCTCAAAATATCCCATCGGCTCCAAGATTTCCACGACCCGGCCCGCCGCCCTGCTCGTCATGCCGTTAGTCACAAGCAGGCTTTTCATGTCCTGCGCTGCACTCTTTTCCATCGTCAACCTCTCTTTCTGTCGGCATCCCAATCAATGGCCTGCCCGCAGTTTCCGCAATAGCGGTTGTAGTTTCCGTCCTCGTTGAACAGGTATTCTCCGCTCCCGCAGCAAGCGCAGGCGTAAATGCTCTTGTCTCCATCCGGGAACGGCGATTTCTTCACAAGTTTTAACACCGCATCCCGGCCAATCACGCACGCTTCCACCACTTCGCCGTAAAATTTCTCGCCGTGGCCCTTCGCACCGCCCAGTATCTCCGCTGCCCGTTCAGTCGTCATTTTCTTCGCCCTCTCCGTGCTGTTGCCGTATTGCCGCAGCTGTTGCCAGCCCGGCCCTGATCTCGTCCAGCGCCGCCGCAAACACATCATCAAACACAATCGGCAGCACCGCCATGCGCAGGTACATCCCGCATTTCAGCACATAGTACGGGTTTCCGTTTTTCATCGTCCGCCTGTACCACACCATGTACTGCCCGTTTTTCAGCTCGTCCATGATCGGCTCCATCTGCCTTTCATTGATCCCTGCGATCCCGCCGCGCTCATCCAGCAGCACAAGCAGGCGCATCCCGGCATAGGTAAACCCAATCGGCGCTTTCTTGCACGGGATTTCCTCACCGCTCACATCGTCCATGCTGATGCCCGTTACCTCGTACAGGTCGTTGATAACATCCAGCTCCTCGACCTCGCAGCTGATTTCATCCAGCTGCTTGTCCGTCCATCCAAACACCGCTGCCGCCTCGTTCTCATCGCACAGGGCAGGGAAGTTCCGCGGTATCTCCACCGTCGTGATCCCGTCGCTTATGTACTGCGTGCAGCCCTTGCGGTACAGCTTCATGCTCATGTTTTCCTTGCACAGCTTGCCCATTTTCTGCATATTCATGGCTTTTACCTCCCCGTGCTGCCAAATCCGTTGTCGCCGCGCTCTGTCTTTGCAAACTTATCCACCAGCTGCGCGATCTTGTCGCCGCGCTGGAAATATTGTATATCCTCGCCCAGATTGTACAGCTTCACCTTGATGCTGCCGGTATACCCGGCGTCGATCACGCCCTCTGTGATAACGCCCCGGTTCACATTCAGCCCGCTTTTGCTTTTCAGCATCCCAACATACCCTTCCGGGATTTCCATGTGTACGCCCGTGTCCACCGTATAGTTGTCAACTTCACCGAATGACAGCAGCATAAAACCCTCCGGCGTGTACAAATCCAGTCCGGCATCTGCGCTGTGCGCCCTCGTCGGCACAATCGCCCCTTCGTCCAACATTACATTGATTTCTTCCATCGTTCAGCACTCCTTCCCGCAGCGCCCCATGCGCACATTTTTATCATCCCAGTATTCCGTTGCCGCGATCTTGCGCGGGTCCGTGCCAAACTCTGCTTTCAGCTCGTCCGTGTTCTCATTCACATAGTCAAATTCCAGCCCCACGGCCTTGCAGGCGGCCAGTGCCTCGGCCAGCTTCTCGCCCTCCCGGCAGGTCCACAGGATCAGCACCGCACCGTTTGCCTTCTCATTCTTCGCGCGGTTGATATTCGGCGCAATCGGCATCCCGATCTCCGGCCACTTGTTCTCAAACAGCGTCCCATCAAAATCAATCGCAATTACTTTTTTCATGTTCGTTTCCTTTCTCCAAAAATCACAACCATACTCGGAAAAGGCGCACTGTTTTTGCTGTCGCCAAATTTCAGCCTCCCGCGGATGAACCGCACCTCCGCCTTTCCGTATATGTAGTCATGGAACCACCGCGTATCTGTCCGCGCGGGGAGCAGCATTACCGCAAATCCCCCCCCGCAGCAGTTTCAAAGGCTTTCTTTACCCACTTGCCAATTTCCCGGCCATACGGCGGATTGCACCACACCCGGCCCGTCCATGGCTGCGCAAGTCCGTCCTGCTCCTTCGTGTAGAACCTCCTGCACTTCGCGTTCTCCGGCGCGGCGCACACATCCAGCTCAAAGTGAAACTCTCTGTCCAACTCGTCAAAGAATCCCTGCGGCGTCGCCCACATATCCGTCTTGCTGGAAAACATCACGTTATTGTCCATCCTCCGCCTTTCCTTCGTCCAGCATTGGGCTTCCGTCAGCCCGCGCCGTCAATGTTTGTGCCGCCGGTTCCGTTCCGTTCTCATACGCCACAGCATGTTCATGCCCTGCGGTTATCGTGTACTGCGGTTCACCAATGTCTCCAACGCCAAGCCCTGTTCCTCTGCCAAGCGCTTTGCATCTCGTTGCAAGCATCATGTTTACAGGCAGGCATTTATCTCTTGCCGGTGCAAACACTGTCTGATCCTGGTGCGTCGCCAGCGTGGCAGATAAATCATTCTGCACCAGCGCACCCTTTCCGCCGCCCTCGCATCCTGACCGTATCTTCATGGTGTAGGCGGGGTCATACCCCCCCCCCAGCGGGTTTTGCCTCCACCATTCTTTCATGCCAGCGATAGCCGTCACCAGCAATTCCGGCAACTGCTTGCCCCGCCGGGATGCACGGCTCAAAATTCCATCCATGGCTCTTACGCTCAAAAAGTATCTGGTCGGCGGATCGTCCACCAGTATCGCAGCAAGCGTATACTCTGCGTCTGCGTTGGGGCACTCCCCAGTATTGCGCATTGACAAGTCGGTAGGCCACAGCTCCGTACCCTGCAAAGCCCCCCCACTTTCCGCGCTGTCGAACAAGCTGATCTGTCCCGGTAAGTCGCAGCAATTCGTTAAGTACGGTTTCAAAGTCTTTTCCTCCGTTCGATGATAAAGCCCCCGGCACATTTTCCCAGATCACGAACCGCGGGTATTTCCACCCCGTCGCTTCCAGCATCTCCAAAATAATGCGTATTGCCTCGCGGAACAGCCCGGAACGGTTTCCGTCCAGCCCGGCGCGCTTTCCCGCAATACTCAAATCCTGACACGGGCTGCCAAAGGTGATGATGTCCACCGGCTCGATGTTCCCGCCGCAAATGTCGGTAACACTGCCCAGATGCTTCATGCCCGGCAAGTGTGTTTTTGTTACGGCAATAGGGTAGGGCTCCACCTCGCTGGCCCAAACTGGCCGCGCACCGCACATCGCCGCACACAGCGGCATCGTGCCGGACCCATCAAACAGGCTGCCCAGCTTCACATTTGCCGCGCCCTTTCCTGTGTCAATGGCAACCCGCGCCACGGCACGCCGCACAAAAAACAGCGCGTTCGGCAGCGCCATTCCGTTGCCCCACATCATGTACTCGGCGTTGTCGGTATGTAGCTCGTTGTGCCACGCCGCCAGCTTGTCCGTCTTTTTCAGTATGCTTTTCTGCGGTTTCTTTCCCTTGATCGCACGGTCTGTTGTGTATACCTTCCGCCAGAACGCCGCAGTTTCCTCCGGCATATCCGCCGTCAGCTGCTCGATCTCGCCCCATCCGTCCGGGAATCCTTGCAGCCGTCCGCACTCCATCGGCATCAGGCGGCGCACTATGTATTTCGGCTGCACATTTTCGCCTTCCTTCTGCACAAATGATTTTCCCTGTCCGCCGCCGCACTCTCTGCTTTGCAGTGTCGGTGTCGGCGCGTCCGTGCTGTAACACCGCTGTTCCTGCGCTTCTCCCGGCGTCAGACACCCCGTATCGTAGGCCACGCCGTGCCTGTCCACCGTGTTCAAGGTAAAGCTCGCTCCTTCCCGTATCCCAGTTCCGTTCTGGTTTGTCTCCCGGTCACAAAAATTCCCGGCAAGGCAGATGCACTCATTTTCATGCGCTATGATCGTTCTGTCATGGTCTGTTGTCAGCGTCGTTGCCGTATTCATCTGGCTTTCTGCGCCCCCCTGCGTGCTGGCCCTGCACAAAACATCCACTACCATCGGCGTGTTGCCCCCCCTGCACCGTATGTCTGCGTTACCGTGCAGGCTACATCAAGCGGTCCGGTCGCTCTGCTGTCCTGCCCGTGCCAGTCAAATACCCACGCCATCGTCTGCCTCTCCTTCGTCCATCAGCAGCACATTTCTGTACCGTTCCTTAAATTCTTCCAAATCCTTTGCCTGGTTCGCCATCGCCCACACAAGGCGCTCGTAGTTGCCATTCCGCGCCGCATACGCATCTGCCGCCTGCTTCCATCCTGCGTCCCGTCCGCAGCACCATGCCGCGCACACGCCAAGCACCGATACCGCGATCACCGTTGCCGTAACCATCCTCAACATTGCCCCTTTCAAAATTTATTCATCTTGTGCCGGGTGCAGGGTCTGGCCCTGCTCTCTGCGCCTGCTTCTGCAAGCGCCACCCGCCCTATAACAAAGCAGGGCAGCGGCCATCAGCACCGCCGCCCCGCTCTGAGTATTTCTGCGCCCCGCTGTTAGCACTCAGCAGGGTAATTTCATGGTTTCCGCCTGGCTTTTCCGCCCTCTAACGGTCTCCATCGTTCCTCTTGCAGTTTCAGGCCGTTTACTTCACACGGCGGGAACAGCTTTTGCGGCAGCCGCCGCTTCGCCTCTGCATCCGTTTCGCGCCAAGCCTTCGGGTCAGGGTTCGGCTCGTAATTCCTGCACCCTGCGTCCAGCCCATTACAGGCGCGGCAGTCCGCCCGCGTGATGGTATAAACAAACCTGCATTGCTGCATACAGTCCTCCTAAGTGGGCTCGCTTCTGCTGCCTTTCTTAAAACGCCGTGCACATTTCAGCCACAGCACCCCGCCGGGCGGCTCCGTCACGACCCGCGCCGGGCCGTACTGCCTTATCCCGCGCAGCTTCTCCGGCCTTTCCGGCGGCACCCACGGTTCGCGCTTCCAGTTCCAGCACCCGGCATAGCCGATCAACCGGCGCAGGTTTCTGTACACTTCTTCCGCCTGCTCGCCCGTGATCTCAAGCTCTGCCCGGAACTCCGCCCACATCTGCGCCAAATCCCAAGCGTCCGTCTCCTCCGCCTGCACATCCGCCGGGGCCGTAATCGTCACATCCAGCACGCCGCATCACCCGCATTTCTTCCACATCTTTTCCGGCTTCATCGGTGTCATGCCGTGCATGGCCGCATACATTTCCTCGGCCTGCATCCTTGCCACCTTCCGCGTGATCCGCCGCGCTGCCGCTGCCAAGTCCAGCCCATAGCTCCACAAAAGCAGGGCACACAGCCCATACGCCAGCGCCGCCAGCATACCAACCGCAAAGCCGCCCACTGTTTCTCGCTCGGCGCTCTGCACGATCTGGCAAACCGTCACAACCACCATCCATGTACCGCCCATGTTGCACACAGCGCTCACACCCTGCAACAGCATTCTCTTTCTCCGCAGCTTCTTCATCATCCGACCCGCCTTTCTTCGATCCACTTCTGTAAAAACGCTGTGTAAACCGTGTAGCAGTCATTCTTCGTCAACCCTTCCACACGGTCTATCACCTCACCGAACGGATACACCCCGCCAAAAATTCCCGCTTTCAGCTTGTCCACGCTCATGCGGTATCCCTCGCACCGCAAAATCTCGCAGGCATCCGCCAGCGGCAGGGTAGGGGTTCTCACATCCTCGATCCGCATACTGCGCACCGCCTTTCTTTTTTTCTCTCTGGTGCCGCGTGCTGGTATCGGACCAGCCGTGCAGGGCAAATGCCCAAGTCCTGCACGCCGACCTCGGCGCGGCTCATATAAACCCCGGCGTGAACAGGTTGCCGGGGCGGGGTGTAGGCTCTGGCCGTTTCCACATTGCCCTTGCCCCTGCACTTTACCCGTGCCGGGTGCCGACAAACTTACCCGCTGTCAGCCGCGGAATGGCCCGTCACTTGTTTCCGGGTCAGCCCCGCCGGACCTCATGCGGACACGGCGGCGGCATAATAGTGCCGGTCTTTCCCGGCTGTCAGCCATGGGGTTATAGAGAATAGGAGGTTTTTTGCGGGTCCACGGCTCTGAACCGTGCTGCAAACGCCGTCGCTAAGCGCCCCGCCCATATTCCGGCGGTCTCCCGCCGGGGATCAGTTCTCTAAAATGTCATCCACAGAAATTTGCCCGGGCAGCACATCTTCCTCCATCCACCAACGGAACACATCTTGCCCTGTACCGCCCGTCATCCAGCTTCCGTCCATCTTTCCGCGCGCTCTGCGCTCATCAAGCATCCTGTCAAATGCTTGTATGTAGAGCTTCTCGTAAGCAGGCCAGCGTCGGAACTCCGCATACCGTTTCTTGCTCGCCATCGGGCAGCCGATACAGCCAACGCGGCTGAACCCACATTCATACAACGGATTGACAGGCACCTTTGCATCCTGCAAAAAGCTCCATACCTGATTGTCCGTCCAGTCCACAATGGGGTTTACTACGCGCTTTGCGGCCACCTTGCACCCTTCAAAGATTTTGCTCGGCTCCTGTTCTTCTCCTTTCAAAACGATTTTGTTCTCTTTGTTCCGGGTGTACGCTTCAAAAACGCCTCTGTCGCGCTTTCTTCGGCTGCTTTCCGCCCACCGCACGCCAGTTGTGATAAACCGCCCGTTTCCGCCCTGCTCTTTCAGCACGGCGCAGCAGTACCGCATGATTCGTGTCGGCGGCATCAGTTTTTGCGGGATCAAGTCCCACATGCTTGTGCGCTTGCCCTTATAAACGGGGTAGTTGATGGTGCATTTCACGCCCAGATTTTCAAGTCTGGCAAATTCCCGTCGTACAAACCGCACTGTCTCCGGCGCATCCGCAGTTGTGTGGTTGTGCTGTACCTCAAACGGGATGCCCCCCCTCAGTGCAAGCTCCACGCACACGCTGCTGTCCTTGCCGCCGCTGGTCGTTACCACAAGCGGCGTGCCGTAATACTTCAGCGCCATGTCGCTTGCCACTTTCAACCGCCCGATGGAAATCTTCTCCGGGTCGCCGCTTGTCGGCAGGGTCACAAGCCCCCAATCCTCGCTCATTCCGGCTCCACTCTCCTCGGCAGTGCAATCGTTACGCCCTCGCTAAGAATTTCTTTATCGTCTTGTTCCAGCACCAACCGGATCATGCCCAGCAAGTCGGCTTTTGCCCGCTCTCGGCCCACCTGTTTTTCCATCACGCTCACAACGCTGCGTGCCACAATGGCCGCGGCCATCATGGACCCGCGCATGCCGCCCTGCGCCATCACGCCAAACCCTGTCGGCTGGCTTCCATTCTTGCCTGTCTCCCACGTCACCTTGATAAAATTCTCATTCATTGTCTCCGCCGTCCTTTCCCTGCGTCTTTGCCTGCGCTTCGATTTCTTCATCCGTTGCATCCAAAGCGATCTTCACGGTTTCCAGCAGGCATTTTTTCGCCTTTTCTTTGCCGCTGTACTGTGCAATGGTTTCACAGGCATGGCGCATCATAAGGCAGGCTGCCGTTGCTTCCTCCGTCGCGCTTGCCTCCGTGTCAATCACAACGTTCTCCACCGCCCCGGTTTTCGCGTTATTCTCCCACGAAACCTTTACATACCCTTCATTCATCGGCTTCTCCCTTTCTTCCGCACTCCCGGATGATCTCGTCAACCTTCATGATCGCACCGTTGTATTCTGCGGTCCGGCGTTCCTCCGGCACTTCCGCCAGCAGTGTGCCAAGCAGGTATGCAGCGGCCATAATGTTCTGATGCTCGCTGTGTCCGTCTGCTATGGTGCAAATTCCGTCGTTGTCATCCTGCCAGTACACAGCGACCCGGTGCCGCTTCGCCCGCTCCGCTTTCCGCTCGGCGTTCTTCTTCGCGGCGATCTCCCTGCGCAAGCTCTCCACCACAGTGGCGGCCTTGCCCCATCCGTTTTGCGTATCGTACCCGGTGCCGACGATCTCCGTCATTCCCGGCCAGAATGTCATAAGGATGTACCTGCCGTACAGCTTGTCGATTCTCACCGGCGTATTCGCGTTGTGCCCGCTCAACTCGTCCAGCAGCGCCGATGCTTCCTCTTTTGTCATGCTCTCGTGCTTGCTGTACGTTGCGTCTAGCTCGTCCGGCTTCGCCGCGTTGAACAGCGCCGCCAGTAAAGCGGCTTCTCCGATGCCTTTCACATTTCGTCCCATCTTTTCGCCGTCCTTCCCAAGTATCATTACTTCCGGGTTCTTGATTTTCAGTACATCAAACCCCAGCCAGCGCCAAGGCCCCAGGCCGCCGCCATCTGGTGGCAGGTCGTCCGACAAATCGTCTCCGAGCATTACCTTTGCCGGCAGCTCGCAGGCCCGTGCCATCTCGTGCCGCAGCGCCGTCAACCACGCATCAAGCCCGTCGTTGTGCTTCACGCCGCACCGCCGTCCTTCTTCGGCTCGTCCTCGTGCGCACCGCTCACCAGCGCCGCGCCCTCGATCATATACCCGATCTTCTCCTGCGCATGGTCCGGCAGCTTTCGCAGCGTCTCCACCATCTCGCGCATTTCCTTTTCTTTCTCACTCATGGTTTCACCCTCTTTGTCTTTTCTCTCCTCCCGTGCTACAACGGCATGGGAAGGAGGTGTAAATTTTGAAAATAAATCTTGATTGCGTCCGCGATGTAATGCTCTGTGTTGAAGCAAACACCGGCCTGCATCAGCGCTGTTATTTCATCGACTATGCTTTGAACAGCGCACAGGAGTTTGTCGGTGACTTGTCTCCCACGCCTGACTATCAAGCCGAACTGGAAACGAAGTATCACAACGAGGAATTGCTCTACCACTTGAAATACTGTATCGAATCCGGCTTGCTTTCCGTGGACGGCCCTGTCGGCCTGTACCAGACGTGGGTTTGCGACCTCACACCTAAAGGCCACGACTTCCTTGCAAACATCCGCAGTAAAAACGGCTGGAATAAAGTCAAGTCTCTTGTTTCCAAGGCCGGCTCCAACTGCGTTGACGTGGTTATTGAAGTCGCAAAAGCCGTTGCAGTGGAAGCAGCAAAAAACACTTTGCTGTCAGGCGGATAATTTTCCGCCATCCCTGCCTTTCCACCAGTGCCCGTGTGCCCTCAAAGGGCGGCGGGCGCTTTCCTTTTCTTTTGGCATCGGCAACAATGCACCACGCAATCGCACTGCTTAAAATGTGTTTCGCTTTGCTCACCTGCTTTCCTGCGTGTGTCGTAGGTGTTTGTTAGGCAGTCGTTTGTGTTTGCCTAATCAACCCTATGCGCCCATTATAGTTTGTTTAACAACCATTGTCAAGCGTTTTTTGTAATTTAGTGTTGATTTAACAAACCGCCCGTGTTATAATGGCGTCAGAAAAGGAGGTGAACACAGAATTGCTTAGTGATCGTATAAAGGAAATCCGCGCGCACACAGGTCTTAGCGCTACAGATTTTGGCGCCAAAATCGGCATCAAGAAATCTTCCGTCAGCCTGCTTGAAAGTGGCAAGAACAACCCATCTGAACGCACCATCCTCGCTATCTGCCGCGAGTTCGGCGTCAACGAAACATGGCTGCGCACCGGCGCAGGCTCCATGCTGGATGAATCCAAGCCCTCTATCCTCGCCCGCCTTGCCGAGGAAAAGCAGCTCACCCCGCGTGAGCAGGCCATCGTCTCCGCATTTATTGACCTGTCCCCGCAGGACCGCGCCGCCATCATGCGCTACATGGATTCTCTTGTCGAAAAGCTCTCCCAGACCCCGCCCGATCCTCAAAAAAAAGGCTTCGATACCGCATCTTCCTCCGACGGGTAGACTGATCCGCCGGGCATGTCGTAGGGGGCGGCGTCCTCGACGCCCCGCCCGCCAGCAAAAAGGCCAGAACCGGTGCGGTTCTGGCCTTTTATGTTGCAATTTATTCTTTTGTGTGTTACTATGTTCTTAAATCAATACAGATGCGTGCCGCTGTTCCGTTTCCTCCGGCCCGCATCCGCTTCGCCATAGCAGGGGAGACCCTGCTATTTTTTATTTAGGATGTGTAAATCTATGAACGATCAAAAGCCCGATACCGGCAGCCGCTTTTCTTTCGTCCTCTCACTGGTCATCTTTGTTCTTCTTTCTGTATTTATCGTTAAATTTGTTGTCCGTGTTTTCACCCCAAGCAAAACACAACCTCCCGCGTATTCTTCCTCTGTCTCCTCTGCCGCTCCCACGCCGGAACCAACCCCCACCGCCACGCCGGAACCTACCCCGCACCCGGAGCAGGCCGACGCGGATCGCGTCGGCTACCCGCTGGATCAGTACCTCAATATGAAGCAGACGATGCTTGACTGCGGTTTTGATGAAACCACCATCCGTCTTGTCAAAGCCATCGGCACAAACGAGGCATACTGTAACTGGGGCAAATCCGTCGTCAAGATTCGTTTCGATGCCGATTACAAGGTCTGCCGCATCTATGCCGGTGATACGGATATTTACAACGACGGTGCCGTTGTCGGTGACGTAAACGACATTCTCGTGTCGTCCATGCAGTACGCCACCCTCTGCAACTCCGCCCAGTCCGATGTTTCCAACTATTTAAAGTCTCCCGCCACTGCCGTTTTCCCGGATGTTCTCGGCGATGACTGGACCGTCATCCGCGATTCCGACTTTTTCTATGTCAGCTCCTATGTTGATTCGCAGAATGGCTTCGGTGCCACGCTTCGCACCACCTTCATTGCCCGCTATACATGGAGCGGTATCGACTACACCACCCCCGCGCTGTATGATGTCTCTTTTGATAACTGATCCGCCGTCCCATAACTTATAAGTAATATTTCCCTCAAAACTAAACACCCCGATCTTGCGTCTAACTTGCGTTTAGCTTCAAGCTGGTTGCGTTTTGCCGTTACTATGCGCATTTTAACTTGCTTATAACTTGCTTATAACTTGCGTCTATCTTTTCATGTCAGGAGGTGCCCCCGTGCTTTGCATAAAATGTAAACAGGAAATCCCGGATATATCTGTATACTGCATGTTCTGCGGCAAAAAGCAGGCGTCCGCCTCCGCAGCCCCCGTCAAAAAACCTCATAATCCCAACGGCACCGGCACAGTTTTCAAGCGTGGCCGCACCTGGTCTGCCCGCGTCCGCGTCAAGCGCCATGGTGTCATCGTTTCCGAGCGCACCAAGGGCGGCTTTGCCACCCGTGCCGACGCCATCAACTACCTGCCGCAGCTCCGCGCAATGGAAAACGGCGGCGCAAAGTCACACACCGTGGACGAGATTTTCCAGATGGTCCAGCAGTCCAAAAAGTGGCTTGAAATCACCCCCGACAAGCGCAGCCACTACATGACTGCCTACAAACGCATGGAGTGCATCTATGATCGGGACGTTGCCAGCCTGCGCTATTCTGAATTGCAGAATCTTGTTGACGGCATTGATGGCGCGTTCTACCCCAAGCGCGACGTCAAGACGATTCTGCAAAAGATCGTTGACATGGCCGTATTGGAGGAAGTCTGCCCAGCCAGCAAATCCCAGGTGATCCGCTGCATAGAGCTTCCCAGCAAGCCGCTTACCAGTAAGGACGCACGCACGCCGGAGGAAATGCACGCCATCTGGAATGACTGGAATAAAACCCACGACCTTATCACCGGCTATGCCCTCATTATGGCCTACACAGGTATGCGTACTGGGGAGCTGTTCGCACAGGACGTCACGCGGGTAAACCCCGCCGGGCAGGTCATTGTCGGCGGCATCAAGACCGAAGCCGGTAAAGACCGCGAAATTCCCATTGCCGATTGCATCGTGCCCATCGTCAAAGCCGTCATGCCGCAGGCCCGCTATGGTATGGTAGCCTACGACGAAAACACCTACTACTCCAACTGGGCGCAGATGGTCCAGCGCACCGGCATCCGTCCCTTGGGCAGCTATTGCCAGCGCCACACCTGCTACACGAGATTGCACGAGCTTGTGCCCGCCGTTTCCGACGTCGTTATAAACTCTATCGTTGGTCACAGCAATTCCAAAATATCTAAGTTGGCAAATTCCTACGGCCACATTTCTCTTGCCGCCAAGCTGGAAGCTGTCAACCGATTAACACTATAACAAGAAACATATAGACTTGCGCTTTGACTTGTCCGAATATGCAATAATTTTGCGGCCTAAATTTTATGCAATTTTCGGCCTTTTACAACGCCTTTTTGGTGGTTGTTTGTGTTGAATAATTCTCAAAAAAGTAGATGTATCGCGGTGTGTACGCGGTGTGTTCTTTCTTGAACAAACAGTCGTATATTCGACATTTTTCTTTATTTTCTCGCCCCTGCTAAGGGCGTAGGGTCCGAAAGGGCCGCGAGAGTTCAAATCTCTCTTACTCCGCCAACAAAAACCCGCGTATCTGCGTAAGATATGCGGGTTTTTGGTTTATCTAAACGCACCTCTACCCCAACATTTACCTCAATAATACCCCTATCTAGGGTGTATCTGAAAAGTCGAAAATATCGTCTATTTCTACAAACACAGGTTGATGTTCATGGTATCCCGCACACAAAAACAAACAGGCCGCCCCAAGGCTTGTTCCCGCAAAAGGGGATGAGCAGCCCCGTTAAAACCGTTGCATCTGTTAGTTGTAATTAACCTCTTTTTCAAAAAATAGCCGGAGTGTTTCCACAAGCGTTTTGCGGGTATACTCCGGCTTTTATTATACGGTGCGGCACAAGGATGCAGTTCAGGATGCGCGGCGGCGGAACAGCACCGCCAGAGACCATACCAGCGTGGCCGCGCTGAACCACAGCCCGGTGCTGAACGCGTTGGCCGCCGCTGTGCGCAGCATGGCACCGGGCATGGGGATCTCCGGCATATGCCTGGCCGCCTGCCACACTGCCGCTGCTTGAACAGCAGCCTGCTCCGCCCCAACGGCGCAGCCAACGGTAGAAAGGATCATCGGCAGCAGCAGGCGCTTTTTATCCTTATGGCACCAGCCCAGCAGCAGGCCCGCGGAAATTATTCCCGTCCCCCACGGCAGAAGCCCCAGCAGGGTGCCCAGCCAGCTGTCGGGCTTCGTGCTGACAAATACCGCCGTTGGGCCATCTGCTCCGCCAATAATGCCAATGGTGCTGTTGGCCTGCGCTCCCCTTGCCTGCACCCGGTCTTTCAGCTGGTTCCAAAATTGGCTCACGATCTTCCCTGCCTTTCATTTGTTGTTTGGCCGCTGCATGGTTCTTGTTTGGTTAGCTATACTATAGCATGTCACGCTGTTTTCGTCAATGAAACATTAAAATCGCAGCATCCCTCAATATTTCTGCCACGAAAAAGCACCCCGCATGCAGCAGTGGACAGCATGCGGGGCGGTAATTATGGATTCAGTTCATCGAAAGATCACAGCAGGCCCTTGTACAGTTCCTTGATCTCCTCAACGCTGGTATCACGCGGGTTGCCGGGGCAGCAGGCATCGGCAAAAGCGGACTCTGCCAGGAACTGGATGTCCTCTTCCTTCAGGATGCCATGCAGGTTTGCGGGGATGCCAACATCGGCGCTCAGCTGCTTGACGGCTGCGATGGTTGCATCAGCGGCTTCGGCATCATTCATCTCGTCAATGCCGGTCACGCCCATAGCCTTGCCGACTGCGCGGTAACGCTCGCCTGCAACACTCTTGTTGTATTCCAGGCCGGTGGGCAGGATGATGGCGCAGGCAACGCCATGCGGGGTGTCGTACAGAGCAGACAAACCGTGTGCCATGCTGTGGACAATGCCCAGGCCAACATTGGAGAAACCCATGCCGGCAATGTACTGACCCAGAGCCATGCCTTCGCGCCCTTCCGGGGTGTTCTGCACAGCGCCGCGCAGGTTCTCGGAGATCAGCTTGATGGCTTCCAGGTGGAACATATCAGAGATGGTGCAATGGTCCTTGGTGATGTAGCCTTCAATGGCATGGGTCAGTGCGTCCATACCGGTGGCGGCGGTCAGACCCTTGGGCATGCTGGACATCATATCGGGGTCAACCACAGCGATTTCAGGAATATCGTTGGTATCCACGCAGACGAACTTGCGCTTCTTTTCTACATCGGTGATGACATAATTGATGGTAACTTCGGCAGCGGTACCGGCGGTGGTGGGTACGGCAATGGTAAACACAGCGTGCTTTTTGGTGGGGGCAACGCCTTCCAGGCTGCGGACATCCGCAAATTCAGGGTTGTTGATGATGATGCCGATGGCCTTTGCAGTATCCATGGAGGATCCGCCGCCGATGGTCACGATGCAGTCCGCCTCAGCTGCCTTGAAAGCAGCAACGCCGTCCTGCACGTTCTGGATGGTGGGGTTGGGCTTGATTTCGCTGTAAACAGCATAGGGGAAGCCGGCTGCATCCAGCAGGGCAGTGATCTTGCCGGTAACGCCGAACTTGATCAGGTCGGGGTCAGAGCAGACAAAAGCCTTTTTATAGCCGCGGGCGGTCAGTTCGGGAACAATGTTCTCGATTGCACCATGGCCATGGTAAGAGATAGTATTCAAAACAATGCGGTCAGCCATAATGGTATTACCTCCGTTTTCTGTGCATGGTTTGCTCTTGGGCACGCGCTGTATGCAGCCCGTTCCATGCCTTTTTTATAATTATAACATCGTTTTACCCTGCCGTCTTTGGGCTTTTGTATCCGCTTTATTGTGAAAATTCCACTTTGCTGTTAAGCCGCCCAAAAGTTTCTAAGGCAACACCGCACAATTCCCGCCTTGCGGCTTAAGCACCGCTCCGGCAGCTGCGGCACGGCATCTGCGTTGCCAAAATGCTCGATAAGACATCCAGTATTATCTGCGCTTTTGGCTTGGCATCTGCCGCACCTCGCTCGCCGTATCGGCACTTAGAATTATGCGGTATTGCCCTAAAGTTTTTGGGTATTTCTTCTGTGCTGTCCCCCACTTGCAAACACCTGCGTGATATGCTATACTGTTTTTGCAATGAGGCGCGACCTGTTTTTTGGCCGCGCCTTTTTAACTATCAGGCCAAAACCGCGGCGCGCAGCCCGGTTTTTTATAAGGTGTATCTGAAAGCAAAGAAATAGGCCAGATTTTCGGCTTTTCAGGTACACTCTAGGAGGGATAACGTCATGCGCTTATTTGATGTGCTGGGCCCCGTGATGACAGGCCCTTCCAGCAGCCACACGGCTGGCGCGGTGCGCATTGGGCTTACAGCACGCAACCTGTTGGGCGAAGCCCCAAAAACCGCCGAGATCCTGCTGCATGGCAGCTTTGCCGCCACAGGCCGCGGCCACGGTACCGACCGTGCGCTGGTGGCCGGGCTGCTGGGCATGCTGCCAGACGATGAACGCATCCCGGACAGCTTTTCCCTGGCGCAGCAGGCCGGGCTGGATTATACCATCGGCACCGTGGTGCTGCGCGGTGCCCACCCCAACACCGCCCTGCTGCGGCTGGAAGGGGTGAGCGGCCGCAAGCTGGAAGTAATGGGTGCTTCCATCGGCGGCGGGCGCATCAACATCTGCCAGATCGACGGCATTACCACCAACTTTGGCGGCGACCACAACACCCTGATCGTTCACAATCAAGATACCCCCGGCCATGTGGCCGAAGTGACCACCGCATTGGCGCAGCGGGGCATCAACATTGCCACCATGCAGCTGTACCGTTCCACCGCCGGGGGCTATGCCGTAATGGTGCTGGAATGTGACCAGCCCCTGCCGGACGCCTTAATTGCCGAACTGCGCGGCATGCAGGGCATTGTGAAAGTGACCGGTCTGAACCTTGCGCAGCAGACCGAAACAAAGGAGGGCGCGTGATTATGGCATATTCTTCCGTTAAAGCAATGCTGAACGTCAGCCGCCAGAACAATCAGCCCCTGTGGGACGTTATTTTGCAGAGCGACCTGCTGGAAAGTGGGCTGACCCGCCCCCAGTCCCTGGCCGAAATGCACCACCTGTGGCAGGTGATGGTGCAAACCAGCGATAACTACTGTGGCGCGGATCGTTCCGCCAGCGGCTTTGCGGGCGGCGATGCTGCCAAAGTGGCCGAAGCCGAAGCCCGCGGCCAGCTGTTGACTGGCGGCTATCTGGCCCAGGTGATGGCCGAAGCCCTGAAAACCGCCGAATGCAACGCCTGCATGAAACGAATTGTCGCCGCGCCCACGGCGGGCAGCTGCGGCGTTCTGCCCGCGGTGCTGCTGCCCTTGTGGCGCAGCGGTAGCTATAACGAGGAAGCCATCTGCCGCGCGCTGTATGTCTCCGCCGGGTTTGGGCAGGTTGTGGCCGCGCGCGCCACGCTGGCCGGCGCCGAGGGCG
>OLPN01001116.1_pt1 | contig 25616 bp, 26 predicted proteins | sample 1672601 | NCBI WGS metagenome assembly OLPN01 (sample SAMEA3136704, study PRJEB25190) | human gut metagenome | reverse complement strand
AATATTTCTTCTCTTGTTCTTTCTGACTCATACATGCAACACTATCAACAAATCACAATTTTATCTTGGTGTTAATTCTACATACATATCTTTGTACTGTCTTGCACTTGTCTCCCATGATACATCTTTATTCATATCACGGATCACCATATCATCCCAGCTTGCTCTATTCTCAAAGTAGCATGTCTTTGCTCTATTGATCGTATCATACAGAAGTCCGCTTTCATATCGATCAAATGTAAAGCCGTTACCTGTATTATCAAACATGTTATATGGCCAAACAGTATCTCTAAGTCCTCCTGTCTCTCTGACAATTGGAATCGCACCATATCTCATAGCAATCAATTGTGTTAGTCCGCATGGCTCGAATCTTGATGGAACTAAAAGTGCATCACATCCAGAATAGATATTGTGGGCAACATTTTCATCGTAAGCAATATAGGCACAAAAACTTCCTTTATATTGATTCTCGTAAGAACGGAAAGCTTCTTCATACCAGGAATCACCTGTACCAAGAACAACTACCTGTGTATTTCCATCCATAACGCCTGGAATTACGTCATTGACCAGATCAAGTCCTTTTTGGTTCGTAAGACGAGAAATCAATCCGATCACCATCTTGTGTTCGTCGACCTCTAATCCTAAAGATTCCTGTAGTGCTTTCTTATTCTTCTTTTTATTTTCGATTGCTGTCTTTGCATCATAATTTGCTTTTAACAACTTGTCTGTAGATGGATTCCAGATGTTGATATCAATACCATTTACAATTCCTCTGATCTTATTCTGGTGATATCTTAAGTGCTCTGCAAGTCCTTCTCCATATTCTTCTGTCTGAATCTCTCCAGCGTATGTGTTACTTACCGTTGTAAGTCTATTACAATAAGTGATTCCACCTTTTAACATATTCGCATCCAGCCAGTTCTGAGTCAGGCAGTCTTTGTTGAATACATAATCCGGAAGTCCTGACCAGTATTGGATCATTTTTCTGTCGTAGATACCTTGGAATTTTAGGTTATGTATCGTAAGTACTGCACTTGCACGTCCTACATTTGTATCTGCAAAACATGTTCTTAGATAAAGTGGTACCAACGCTGCCTGCCAGTCGTGGCAGTGTACTACATCAGGAACCCAGTCCAGATAATTCAGTGCCGCCAATGCAGCCTTGGAAAAGTAACAGAACTTTGGAATATCATCAATCAGATTTGTATACGGATTACCCCAAGAGAAAAATTCCTCATTGTCGATAAAATCATAAATTACACCATCTTCCTGATACTCCATAATACCTACATAGTATTGTCTTCCATCAGAACAAAGATCCATATAGAAAGAGCCTTTGTATTCCATCTTTTCTTGGTATTCCCAAGGAATGCATTTATACCTTGGAAGGATTACTTTCACATCTACATTTAATTTAGCAAGACTCTTTGGAAGTGCAGACATTACATCTCCAAGACCTCCTGTTTTCACAAATGGATAGCATTCTGAGCCAATAAAAACGACACTTCTTCTTGGTCCAAGATCAGGCTGTTCAATAACCTGATTTTCTTCTACTGGCGTTTCTATTTTGATTTCTTCTTTTGGTTCTGGTTGTGCAACTTCCTCTTTTATTATTGCAGGTTCTACTGTTGGAATAACAGTCTCTTCTGTATCTGTACTTTTCACTGTTGAAACAGTTGCTTTTTTTGCCCTGCTTTTTGCATTATTTCTTGTCTTACTTTTTGTTCTTGTTTTTCTGCTCATATTTGCCTCCAATCTGCAACATACATCATGCGGTCTGCAATGAATTTTTATGATATTCTTATTATACCATAAATATTTTCAAATAACAAATGCCCAAAACATCGTATTTAAGCCATTTGTTGAATGTTTTAATACTTCTAAACTGCCTCTAAAATGCTATATTTAGTAACAAATTAGTAACATAGAAATATTATTTTTCTTTACCCTGCGATACCATCAGCAATCGCTTTTGCGATCTTTTTATAACCAACCTTCTTGTAAAGATTATAATCATCTTCATCATCAACGAAACACACCTCAATAAGGATTGCTTTATTGATTGTATGATTAAGATAATATAAACCGCCCGTTGTTTTGATTCCACGGTTTGTAAATCCAAGTTTTTTCATGTTTGCAAGGATTCTGTTACCTGCAGCCTTTTTAATACCTTCTTCCTTTGTGCACCAGATTTCTGTTCCTGCTACTTTCTTATCTCCTTTTCTGTCGTTGCGACCAGAATTGAGATGAATTGATACATCTAATGCTGCTTGTCTTTTGTTGCACTTAGTACAGATCTTTCTGAGGACGTCCGTCTGACTAGTTCCATTGCTAACTGTACAATTATATGCCTTATGTCCTTTTTTCTTTAATAGCCTTACGACTTCTTTGCAGATTTTTCTGTCTTCTCTGCTCTCATCTAATAAGTCACTTGCTCCACAGGCAATCTTACCTGCGGGGTTGTGACCGCCATGAATATTATATGTCGCCATTATTATTCTTCCTCCTGATCTTTGTTTACTACTTTGTCTGCTACTTCTAAACCTTTTGTTAATGCTTTTGGTACGTTATATCCTGCTTTCACAAAATTTTCCACGATAGATCGAATCTCATTGATCAGCAATGACGCCAATACAAACCATCCAAGTAATGTTGTAATCCCAAGATCTACACCAATTACTTTTCCAATCTCAATGAAAACTGCTGATGATCCGAATGCTACCATTATCATGATCCAGTATCCCAACTTTTTCATGACGCCTCTCCAGCCAATTCGTGAACTTACTTTTCCTTCCATCTTCGCACCCATCCAACCAGTAAACTGATCCGCTACGTTCAGTGCCAGATAAGCCACAAAAAGAATCCAGTGTTCGCCTAAAATATAACTCAGTACGGCCACGATCGATCCGGTCACTGCGTTATATGTGTCAATTACATTGTTTGTCATTTTCTTCATTTCCCTCACTTTCCTTTCTTTGGTTAGAAAATTATTATTTTACACATAAAAATAAGACCCACAGCGGTCTTGCTCTGATTTCCATATTCTTCTTCATTCTATTCTCCCACTTCTGCATCCTGAATCTCATAAAACTTATTTGTGAACTCTGCAATATCTTTTCTGATCTGCACTTTATTTTCTTTATAAAGATTCCGATCCTGAATTGTCTGGTTTACATTATCATTACCTGCTCCGTCAGACGTGACGTTTGCAGACAAATAAACCACCTGTTTATCTACATCTCCGTCTTTTACTGTGATTGTTCCTGTAAGTGTTGTGCTTTTCTTTGTTTCTAACATAGTTATGCTCCTTTCATTTTTGCATAAATATAGGCATCAGCGATTAAGCCAATGCCTGAGTTAATTGTTTTATTGTTTTTTCTGCCTGCAGTAATCTTGTCTGCAGATCATTGATGATTGCTTCTTGCATGTCGATTCGACCTGCTTGATACATTAAATCTTTTCTGGTCTTTTGAATCATGAAGGTGTTTGCTCCGATCAATTCATCGTATGCTAATGTGTAAACTTCAGTCATGTTATTTTCGCCATATGTTTTTTCGGCATACTCTGGGTCTATATGGTGCGTTGCACATATTCCAAATTGTTCGTTGTGAGATTTCCCATAATCGTTCAAAACACTATTTACATTCTGTGCCTTGAAACCTATGTGATAGGAAATGTCGGTGTCATCTTTGAATCTATACTTAATCGGTTCCAATTGCATATAACTTTTAATGAAATCATCGTCGAAATATTGAAAATCTTTCTTGATTCTTTCATCAGAGCTGTTACGGAACCCTTTTCTGGAGCTAACTCCTGATGTTTCTATATACATCATCCCAGAACCAGAATCTCCGTTTACATAAAACGCATGATATCCAGCATAATAATAAATATTGTTTGTGTTATTATAGCTACCACATGATATATATGCATCATTTCGATCTTGCCATGTGTAATGTCCTCCTGAAGCATTGTAAATCCAACCACCTGCAATAAAATCCGTTGCATATAAATTTCGATAACATTCAACACCATCAGAAACAGATTTTAAATAATAATCTCCGCCAATACCAAATTTAAACCATGTTGAGTAAATATTTGTATCATTCGCTGTACCTTGGACTGATAAGTGTCCATCAACAAGCCATGCAGTATCTCCTGCATCGCCAATATTACCAGTTTTTATATTTCCATAAATAGTTGCATTTTCAGCCACAAAACTTCCATCGTAACCAACTCTAAAAGGAGCGGAATTGCTATCTTCAGCGCCAGCCCAGAAAGCCTGATTTCCGCCAATACCAGATGCATTGCTTCCGCTGTTTGTCATCAGGTATGTTGACGTAATATCATAGCGACCAATATTACCTTCCGTAGCTGTAATCTGTCCACTAAACGTACCAGTCGCACCTATCAAGTTTGCACCTGTTATCGTGCCTGTTGCGGTGATATCTTTGGCAAATATACTATTAACGTCGATTTTGTCTGCTGTAATGGAACCAGCTGCGATTCTATCAGCACTGATATATCCAGTTGTAATGATCTCACCATCAATAGTTGTTTGATCTGCTATCATTTGCTCAGTTGTGGTTGTTCCACTAGGCAAGTCTGCATTTTCTCCGGACCATGTTACAGATACATTGCCTGTAGTGTGATATGGGTTGATGTATTTAACGACATTCCCACCGTCCCACGATTCAGTTTTATATAAATATAACTCCCATGTACTATTTGCAGTTTTAATAATTCGCCAACATTTTGAAGGTCGCCCTGTTTGCCTAAAACTAGCTAATCCTGGATCTGGATTACCAGCATTCTTGAATTGTATTCTACACTCTGTATATCCATGATCTCTGTGGTTTACTCCTATAATAATGTCTTGGTTTATATAATTACCACTAATTTTAATCGTTGCTATTTTCCAACAGGCTTGATTGTTTCCGCCACTGCTAAGACTTAAATACGAAACATTCGTTTTATTATTTATAGTATTCTGTAAATCTGTATTTAACCCACTAAACTTAACCAACCCATTTATATTAATAGCGGATGCTACTAATGTAGCGGTCCGATCAGTTAACTCAAAATCAGTTGAATTTGTACCAGATTTAACCAACCAATTGAATTTATCAGCAGTTTGACTAGCTATTGTTTCTGCAGCTGTAATCTGCTGATCCACATCTTCTGGTGCTGGAGTCCAGTCTGTAGCTTTTGAACCTTTTTCAAGTTTAATATCCCACAAATGAATAGTGTAAGCATCTGTTCCGTTCGAATATTGATTAACTCTTAATTTATATTTAGCTGTAACAGTTGGTGTAAATACAACATATCCTTGTCGCATATCAAAAAAGTCATTCGTTGTATCACTACATAACCATAACGTCACCAGTTTTTTAGACGGATCTTGTCCATTTGTGTCATGGTTCGCAGTCCAATTTCCATCAGTTTTTGCTTGTAGCACATATTTTTTTCCAGCTTCAAGTTCGATAGAGGTAATAATATTTTGATATACAATCCACCCATCTGCTCTTGAATCCGTCTTTTCAAAAGGTGTGTCTTTTGTATAAGAAGAAACTCCAGTCAATAAATTCCTGCCACCAATTTCTAAATTAGCAAGATTCGTTTCTGTACTAGAAACCCTTGTAGTTAAACCTATCAGACTTGTTTCGACTTTCGTAACTCTTTCCTGTGTTCCTGCTAAATTTGATTTCACTTCCGATACCGTCTGAGTGGTTCCTGCTAAATTAGACTCAATCGTATTGGCTTTCGTTGTAACAGCTACAATTGAATCATTTTGACTATTCAGAATCGTTGTATGTTCGCCGATCGTGGTTTTCATACTATCTACAGTATTTACAGTTGCGTTATATCTGCTTAGTAAAGCATCATAGTTTCCTTTGATCGTTGTATCTTCGGAAATCAGACTTGATATCTGTCCCTGCATCGTACTGATACTTGTTGTGTGAGATGTTGTAATTTCTGTGATATTATCAATCTGAGATTGTGTATCTTCTGGTGCTGGAGTCCAATCCGTGGCTTTGTTTCCTTTTTCAATCTTATATCTTCGCGTTTTGCATTCTATCGCGGTAACTCTTATGTATTTTGTGGTAGTTTTCAGTTCTATAATAATACTGCTTTTTTGTCTTGGATTATAATCAACAGTATTTATACAATTTTTATCGGCATCATACTCACAATATCTTCCTGAATTATTCGCGTTTGTAAAATCTTCATATAGAGTAATTGTTATATATTTATTTCCTGAAACATCTATCCAATCACTAGTTTGATCTCCACCGCCAGAACCAATAAAACTTCCTTTACCATCTGTAGACAAATAGCCTTGTGTGATATTTTTTTGAACTAATAAATTCCTGCCGCCAACCTCTATATTATCCACAGCACTATCAGCATAGCTCTTAGCACTGCTCAACGCACTGTTTGCCTGTTCTAAGGCATACTTCTGTGCATCGGATAACTTACCATCCGCATACAGCTTAGCACTGCTCAGATTATCTGCTACTGTTGTTTCCATTTCATTAAACACGACGTCTAACGTTTGGTTCTTATCGTTCATAACGATTGTAGAAGATTTCAGTTTCGTCGTAGAACCATTCACTTCCTTGATCACACTGTTAATATCCAGTTTCGAACCAGAAATATTTGCATCATCCGCTACAATACCATCTCGAATAATCTTTCTCTGAATCGTTTTCTCTGTAGCTCCAAGTGCATCCCATATCAGATTTCCATTCTTATCCCAGACAGACATGCTGTAATCGTTTGAAGCATCTTTTCCGATCTGGACCCTGACACGGTTTGCATCAGATATCTGGATTGTATTGTCACTCCATTTTGACTTACCATCAGAACTATGTACCGTCAGATTTGTTGTATTAATGTCCATACCTGTGATCTTATCAAACGACAGATTCTCAATCATTGCATTTTTGATCATGCCGTTTTCAATCGTTGTATTCTTTGATGTCAATGTTAAGTTCTGAATGTTGTCAGATGTAAGATTGCCGTTTACTAACGTGTTGAGATTAGCATAGCTACTTTCCAATACTCCAACTCTGCCGACTGCTGCATTAAGGTCTGTGATCGTAGCTTTTGTTGCAACCAGTTTATCAATCTCTGCATCTTTTGTTTTCAGCTTCGTAATCTCAGCGTTGGTAGTATTTAAATTCGTAATCGTTGCATAGGTAAGTTTTGCATCTGTAGCTTTTAAATAATCAGCCTCAATATTCGCAATTCTAGCATTCGTTGCATTTAGATTTGTCGCAGTTACTTCTTTAAATGTTGCATGGTCAGATTCTAAGGTGTTAATTTTTGCATTTGACGCCTGTAAATCATCTGTGAATGTCTGTTTAAAATTTGCCACATCAGTTTTTAAAGTTTCAAACTCGCCTGTTTTAAATTTCAAAACATCTCCAGACAGATTCTTGATCGTTGCATTGGTCGCTGTCAGATTATCCACCATGAGTTTTTTTACAAACGCTAATTCGTACTCAACTCGTTCTGCCATTTCGGTTATAGGACCTTTTGTGTCAGAATCATCTTCCTCGGCGGTATTCCCATAACTTGCAATTGTCTGCATCAATCCACCGTCATAACTTGTTATCAATGATATGGTCGGTATTGTAAATTTCGTGCCATCATTTTTTACAGCAGTAACAATATCTCCGATATCAAGCCTCGTATCTCCGATAAATCTTAATGCTGCAGGCGTGAATACTAAGCCTTGGACAGTATTATAAACACCGTCTAATATACTCTGTGTCATAACCGGATTTTGCATACTTATGCCGGTAGCTCCTGATCCAGATGAAAGTGTCTGATCTGAGTTATCACATGTCAGTCTTTTGATACTGAAACTTTCTTCTGTTTCTTGCAGATCGTTATAAAATATATTGCTTGGAATCTCGTAATCAATACCCTGATACCATCGAAACTCGATCATTCCAGTTCTTCCACATATAGCAAATTTGCCGAATAATCCTGCGATAAATCCGATGGTTTCTTTGTATGTATATCCATCAAAAGGATTTACATATGTTGTGATCACTTCGCTTTCCTCGGTTTCTTCGTTGTAATCACCTTCCTCAATGATCGCTCTTTGATTGACCTGGATTCCTCGCTGTACTGTAGATGTATCAATCGCCACGCCTGCCATCGTGCTGATTTCAGCCAATATATCTACTGCATCAACTGGATATCCTAATTTGGAATAATATGCCCCATTGCATCTGCTTGCTAATCTGTCATATGCGGTAAACGTAACCTTGTTGCTTTCAATCTTGGGATTCTGGATCGTATATAACCCCATCGGAATATATTCCATCTCTCCATCGACTTCCACGCCGATCTCCAAGCTGACTTCTTTTCCAGACAATGCAATTCCTTTATTCTCAATCGTTGCCTGAACATAGCTCGCCACTGCACTCCCGATCGTTATTTCTTCCGCACCAGACGTTATTGTAAAATTCTTTACAGATTCTACTAATACTTTTTCATTCTCCAGAAGCCTTGTATTAAATTTTCTGTTTGACCCTGCTATTGCATCGCCAAATTTTTTACTTGCCTGATACATATAGCATCACCTCCGGCTTAGTCTACGATCATAAACATCAGGTCTTCAATATCTGCAACAGATGGTATATCATAACGGTCTACATTTTCGCAGCGTTCAAGTTCTGCGAATGAAACTTTCATGATATCAATATCAGTATCCACTTCCTGCAGTTCTTTGATTTCTTCATTTACAATCTCTTTGCTTTCATCTGTCATTTCATACTGGTTTTCTTTCACGATCGGCTTATCGTCCTTATCTTTTTCTGCGTATCGTTCACAGATCTTAAGGCGGTTTTCATCATATTCTTCGATCGCTTTTCGGAATGCTTTCATATTTTTAGAAATTGCATATCCTAATTTTGCCGTGTAAACTTTGCTTGATTGTTTTACTAATCCTTCGTGGATTCTCATAATCTCTTTTAACTTCATTTCCATCTCTCCTATTTCTGTACGATCTGAACGCTCGCACTTTTGTAATAATAAATACCATCTCCGATATACCCCAGATGTTCTTTTGTAAGAGTTCCTCGGTATACAGTGATGGTATGCATTGTTCCCATGTCTCTAAATGTGATCGGAAAGAATCCTTTCACAAGATTATTTTTTATCTTCTTAACTTCGGACTCTGTGAGGACTCCCCACTTGATATCCAATGTCTTTTTCTCTGCAATTGCTTCTCCGATCATATCTCCTGATGATGATCGCTCGGTATTGGCACTCCAGATGATCTCATCCGAAGTGCTTAGTTCAACCGGCTCTGGCAATGCAGTGTTTCCACATGTCAGTGTTGCCATCTTATTTCTCCTTAGATCAGGATCGGTCGTTTGCCGGCTCTGATATCTGCGTTGTTGTTGTCATTTACGGTTTTGGTTATTTTCTTCCCATCCAGGTAAACATCTGTATCAATAGATTTGACAGCATTGATCAGTTCCATGAGCAGGCGGATGATTTGATCATCTTTACTGCTGCCGCCGGATAACTCTGCTGCCTTTTTAGCCATTGCGATCATCTTATCTTCTGGTGCTACGACCTCGCCTTGATGGCGGTTATCTCCGATCATGGCTAGCTGTGGGGTGTTTTTCTTTACGTATCCACCTTGAGCAAGATGCTTAATTGGATTTTTGCCAAAAATCTTTGCTTTGCTTAAAACTCCATTTAATTTATCAATGATATGTGTATTTACCCATCCTTTAACAGAATCAACCGCTGTTTTTACTCTTGCCGTCAATGTTACAGTTTTTGATTTTAAAGAGTTCCAACCTTTTCTTATCTTTGATATTGCACTTGTTGCTTTATTCTTTGCGTATGCTTTTAATGTTGCTGTTTTATCTTTAACTGTCTTAAAAGCATTTTTTATTGACGTTAGACCTTTTCCTGCCTTATTTTCAGCCTGCCCAATAAGAGTTACTGTTTTATCTTTTACAGAATCCCAAGCTCCCTTAAGTTTTGCAATTACACCAGATGCTTTTTCTTTCGCTTCCGCAATTAATTCAGCACCCCTGTCTTTGATGGATTCCCATCCAGATTTTAATTTATCAATTGCTCCTTCTGCCTTTTCCTTGGCAGTCGCAATTAATTCAGCACCTCTGTCCTTAATATTCTCCCAAGCATTATGCAATTTTTCTAATGTACCTTGAGCTTTTTCTTTTGCTTCAGCAACTAAAGTTGTCGCACGATCTTTGATGGATTCCCATCCTTCTTTCAGATTTGCGATCGCACCATCTGCCTTTTCTTTCGCTTCTGCTACCAATGATGCCGCTTTGTCTTTAACGGATTCCCAACCTTCTTTTAGGGTGTTCAGCGCACCTTTAACCTTTTCTTTGGCTTCAGCTTCCAGTTTAGCTTTCTTGTTCTTGATGCCTTCCCAAAGTTTTTTGATTGATTGGATTGGATGAATGTTCTTCTTCGCCCATTTCCATAGATTTTTAAATCCTGTAGCAATTCCAATCAAGAATTTTCCGAACTTGGTTTTCTTAATTTTTCCCCAGTTTTTATAAATCAAAATACCTGCAGCAACTAAAGCTGTGATCGCTACAATTACTAATCCAATCGGACTTGTAAGAAACGCCATTGCTATTCCAAACGCTTTCGTAACAACTGTGGCAATTGAACATGCTGCGCTCCATGCTTTCGTAGCAATTGTCATTGCTGTCTGTGCTACTTTAGTCGCGATCATGATAGCTTTATTCTTGATCATCTGTGCTGCTTGTTTTACAAATTCTACTGTTGCTTTTGCAATTCCGACAGCTAAATTCTTAACATATGATGCGCCCAACAGAATTGTCTGTTTAATATCGGCTGCTTTTGCTGTTACGGCAAGTTTGATCTTACCTGCAAGAGTAGCAAATGATTTTGCAAATGGAGCAACTGCATCTTTAGCATATAAAGCATTTAAGTATAATGTTTCTGCTTTATCTTTGATCTTCGCTACTGTTGCAAGCTTAACCATTTCAGCGAGTGCTTTGAATGCTTTTCCTGCACCGCCCATCTGACCGATAAGTGACAAAAATTCAATTCCTTTGACTGCTGCATTAAAACCAAGAAATGCTACCGTGATTGCCTGCACTTCGCCTTGATGTTTATTGATCCAGTTTGCTAATCCGTTCAATCCCTTAACCAGAAGATCTAAGAATCCGATGATCGCATCTCCAACAAAATTAGCAAGCGGTTTGAATAAGTGATCCCATGCCCACTGCCATAGCGGCTGCAATGCTTTGCATACTGCTGTCAGTACATTTAATGCTGCAGCTAATAATTCAATCAGTTTTGGAGCAAGTTTCTGCATTGTCCATTTTCCAAGTGGAACCAGCATATTCTTCCAAATCCACTTGAAAGCACCTATTGCAACCTTGCTAAACGCACTAAAAGCTACTCTTAACTTATCAATTGCCTTTCGTAGATTATCGTAGCCTTTCCCAAGTTTCGTGGCTTTTTCATCCTCTCCCTTGGGAAGAGAGCCCATATCTACAGTACCGCCAGATGCTCCACTGCCTGCAGAACCTGTACCAGAAGATGGTGTAGAACTCTTTGATCCGGATGATCCTTTTGTTTCAGTCAATTTATTGATCTGATCAAATCCCATCAATCCAGATATCTTCTTTGCCGTCTTTTTGGCTGTGTCTCCAACTTTCTTTGTCGACTTATTCAGCTTATTTGCGGAACTTGTCGCATTGTTTAAGCTGTTAGATACCTTTCCTGCACTTGTCGCCGTCTTATCAAGACTTGCTGACGCTCCACTGGTCTTCTTGCCCATGATCATTGCTGTAAACGACTTGAATGCATTTGCAAGAGTCATTAATTTTCCAAGCACCAAGTTAATTACTTTTACGATTGGCAAGAATAAATTAATCAATCCTTGTCCAATTGAAGCTTTCAGGGAATCAAATTGTAATGACAGAATCCTGATCTGGTTCGCCCACTGATCAGAGGTCCTTGAAAAGTCCCCTGTCGCATTCTGCAACTGTTGCTGTACGAATGCATATCTTAAGGCTACTTTCTCCTGTTCCGTCATGGCACTGGTCGTTTTACCGAATCCATTTGCCAGCGCGTACTGATCAAGAGCTGTCTGTGTCATTACGATTCCTAAATCTTTTAACGTCTCCGTTTCTCCGGAGAATACCGATTTTAATTTTGTAAATGCTTCATCCTGTGAAATGTTATAGAATGATGCCACATCTCCGGCAAGTCCAGTAAGAGCTGTGCTCATCTTGTACGATTCTTTTTCAGAAAATCCAAAAGCATTTGCCATTGCTCCGAATGTTCCGGTAAACTTCTTTGCCATCGTTTCAGAAAGTCCAAATGTACTTGCTGCATTTTGTGCAAATTCGTTTACTTTTTTGTTCATTGTTGGAAATACTACATCGACAACGTTCTGTACCTCTGTCAGATTTGATCCTAGCTCAATACAGTCTTTCGCAAAACTTGTTAATCCTTTTACAGCAAAAGCACCGGCAAGCATCTTTCCTGTTTTCTTTGCGAGGTTCTGTATTCCACCTAACTGTTTATTAAATTGTTGCTGATTGATCACCAGATCTAAGCCAATCTGTCCTGCACTATCTGCTGCCATACTTATCACCTACCTTGCTTTTTCACAAAGTAGGCTGGCTTAGCTACTACAACGGTGCTTACCTATGCTCTTCCCTTTGCGGATCCATACTATATTTACCTGTTTGCATCGGGGACATTTGATTTCCCCTTTTACATATTCTGCGACCATCAATGTCTGTCCGCATTCCTTACATTTTATCTTTTCAATTTGTTATACCTCCTGCCATATCAATAAATGCCTGCTTCATCGTTTCTAAGAAATCATTTGTTTCTTTTTCTGTCTTTGTCTTAGCGGCTTTTCTTCTCCACTTGTTTCTGATCTCTTTTTGTTCCGGAGTGAACTCTTTGATCACTTCATTATCATCTTCTAATCGGATGGATACAATCCGTCCTAAGGCTGTATCTGGTCCTATTCCACAAAGCAGCGCTTTGAACTCGTGCCATTGCATTTCCTTGAACTCTTTAGAATAGATTCTGATTCCATACTGCTCTGCAAATGAAGATACAATCAGGTCCCAATCTTCAAACAGATCATATCCAGGATCAACTACTCCCCCGATTCTTCTTCGTCATCATCATCACCCGTAATCAATGAAACCGCTTCTTGCACAACCGTGACATAATCCTCAAATTTTAAATGTAATTTTTCCAAGTCTTTCTGTGCCTTATTTGTAAAAACAAGATCACAAAGCTTTGTAACGGCTTTCGGTGAGATATCATCCCCACCATCGCCAAGCTCTGCCAGAACTTCGATCATAGTTGTCGCATCTGCGTTCACTTCATATTTCTTTCCGTTGATCACTAACGCCGGATTCTCTTCGAATTTCAACTTATCTGTAATATCTACTACTTTTCCCATTCTATCTTCCTTTTCAAAAAATGAGAGGTTTCCCCCCTCCTAAACTCCTGGTGTTACTGTCGGTTTACCGTTGCTCTGCACTTCAAATTCCAGAGGTGCAACTGCTGTAGAATCTCCTGCTCCTACATTTGTCACATTGATAACTGCACTTGCAAACTTGACAACTGTTCCATCCGGGAATGTCCACTGGAAGTCTCGTTCTACGTTTCTTCCATTTTTCCATGCAAGTCCTGCAACTGCATCGTTTCCGGCATCTCCTACGTTTCGTTTCGCTGTAACTGAGATCGTAACGGATTTTGCAGTCATTAATCTGCGTGTCCATCCTTCTGTATCAAATGGTGTCCATTCTTCTACACCATTATCAAAACTTACTTCAAACGTTTCACAATCTGCTATATTCTTCATTGCATCTGCAGATCCAGACGCTGCTGTGTTGATCTGAAACTGGTTCTCATAACAAGGATATACTCCGCTTGTGTTAGTTTCGCTCATCGTCTACCTTCCTTTCGTAATAAATGTCAAACCAAATGACACGTTCGTAGATTCCTTTGTCATCCGTTCCAACATCTACTGGTTCGGGAACCTGCATGGATAAGAAATCTACTTTTGTATCTTTGATCATAAATTGTTTCTGTGTTTCTAATATTTCAAACAGTTCGGCTGCTGCCTGTTCTGTTTCTTTTGAATTGTTGTTCCAGTGGACTAAGACAGATATACTTTTCGTATCATATTTCTTATATCCACCTACTGCATACCGTTTTGGAGCATAGGAACTTCGTTGATACACTCCAATGGATCTGTCTTTTTTGTTGTCTAACTTTCCTGTGTAATAGTGATCAGCTTCAAATACTGTTTTCAGCCAGTCTTTCATATCTGCTAGCAAAATCATATGCCACTCTCCCTTCGGTACAGTTTCTTAAATGCTTTTTGTGCAAAGTCCTGATACAGACCACCTGGAAGCCAAGGATTAAACCATTCACCACCTGCGAACGGATTTTCGTACGTCTGAAAATTATATTCCGGATGAAAATATAACCTTCTGGCATATGGCGTTGTAGATATAATCCTTGCGCGTCCTGCTTTGCTGTAGGTGTAATCCACAAACGTATTATCGTTTTGCAGATTTCCTGTATCAAACGGCATAACCTGTGCTTGTACCACCTCAGTATGCAAAGCCTCTGCCGTTTTTTCCAGTGCTGTAACTTGTGCCTGTGAAAGCTCCCGAAGTCTCTGTGTGTTGATTTTTATAATTGAATTGCAACGGATCATCACATCAACTCCAATCTGGTATAATTGACCGTCCCATCGGGATTTCTTGCTTTCTCTCCACTTACAATCACTCTCTCAACTCCAAAGATTGTTGCGACACCGCAACTGATCACTGGTATATCTGGGGCGATATCGCAACAAAAAAGAGCAGATCCCGTAACCTGTACGATCTTCTGCTCATTTGTCATAACTCTTTTTGCTTTATCCTGATAATTGCATTTGAAATCTGCATCGATCAGAGTGATCGGCTGCCCTTCCTCTCCAATCTCTTCGCTGTCAATCCGAATATGAATATCCATCTGACACATTGATTTTGGAATTAACTCTGGCCATTTCATCAGATCGCCCCCAATCTCCTGCAGCACAATCCTGTCTGCTCTAACATTGCGTAATTATCAGCTTTCATGATCACTCCATCCTGAACTGTCACATTCCATCCACCAGCATTGATTCCCATTGACACGCCATTGATCGAATAAGAACTTAAGACACTGTTGATCAGAGATTCATTTTCTGCTTCAAAATCTGCCTGTCTACAGACAACCAGACGTATCACATCTTTTTGAAATTCTGTCAGATTCTCAAATCCTCTTGCTACAATACGGTTAAATGTAAGCGTGTCAATGTGTCGGCTTGCGATATACAGTCTCCTTTCAAGATCATCCGTTGTGATCACACCGCTGACTTTTTCATAATACTCCTGATCCACATAAGAAGTGAGTGCCATATGCACCACCTCCTACACTTCGGTATATTCCGTAGTGTCTACGTCAACGTAAACAGAATCAACCTTGCCATCTTTTCCGTTCGGGAATACAAATACGTCAGATAAAGTTCTGTTCTGATACAGATAACCATCACCTTCTGTGTGTGTTCCTGGATCAAAGTAATAAATGGATGAGATCTTAGGAACTGTTTTACATGTCTGTCCGCATGCGATCAGCACATTGATCTTATGTGATCCTGTTACGGATTTGCCTGTGTCTTTCTTCACTGGTGCAAATCCGCCTTCTTCAACTTCCCAGTTAAACTTATCATAGAAGCGTTCATCATCGATAACTTCCATAAGTGTTACGCCATCAATATCTGTGACTCGTGTTTCGATTCCCATACCGCCTTCTGCGATCTGAGTCATCTCAATCTTACGAGTAAATTCTGTAGACAGTTCTAACAGATCCATGATCGCAGATGATACATACATGATCAGTGATCCATTCGCTTTGTATCTGCGAAGTTTTCCTGCTGCAAGGAATCCTTTTAACTTACTGAATACATTTGCTTTTGTATAATCACTGGAAGCTGTTGAGCTGTGATATCCAGTCACTTTCTGCGCAGCCTGTGCTACTTTAGAGAAGAATAACGCATCTGTTTCTGGAACTACCTGAGTCTGTTCAAAGACTTTGGAAATATTCTGGATAGATGCTGTTGCGTTTGTCTCATCGACATCTGCTTTATCAACAAGAAATGATACATCTCTGTCGTGTTCTACGGTAAATGCAGTATCTGTCTGTGCATAAGTTCCTTTGTTCCATCCGCCATTTCGACTGTGGTTTTTGAATCCAGATACAGACATCTGTGTGAAGTGGAATGTTTTCGCATCCAACCATGTTACATTTGATGTTACAAATGGAGAAGTTAATGTTCCCTGCATTAAGATCTCCAGAAGTTCTGGCTCCCATACCTGTGCATAATTTAATGCCATTCTTTCTTACCTCCTAATTAAATCGGTTCCATCGTTTTGTTGGTACCGCTTTCTGCTGTGGTGTATTGCCACCAGTTTCTCCGCCATGCTGCTGACCGACTCCGATCTGACGGAATCCTGTCTGCTGCTGTTCCTGTGGTTTTAACTGTGGCACATCTTCCAATATTTTGTTTAATGCTTCTTTTAATTTTTCGGAATCAATCTTTCCATCCTGTACGACCTGCGACACGTCTGCCAGTTTTAACACGTAAGGCATTGTTTTTAAGTCGATTCCAAGTTCTCCAGATAACTTATAGGCATCACGCTCGATCATAGCTTTCTGCGCCATCTGTTGCGCGTTCTGTACCTCATTCTGGATCGCTTCGATGTTTGGTTCATTTGCAGCTTTCTGCTGCTTAAATGCCTGCATTGCCTGTTCAGCTTCTTCCTGACTTAAGCCCTGCTGTTTAAAGTAGGCTTTTAATGCAGTGTTTTCTTTTGCTGCTAATGTTCCATCTAACATTTGCTGAATCTTATTGTAGTCAATCTGTGGCTGTGATGGATCAGTTGCCGGCGGAGTCTGATTTGCTCCTGGCTGTGGTGCAGGCTCTCCCTGTCCTCCCGTTGGTTCTGATCCTGGTTCCGCAAAAAACTGTAGATTCATGTTTAATTTCTTTTTCATTGTTGCTCCTTTCCATTTTGTGGGTGTCTCCCAATCCATTGTCTTCGGTGTCACCGCCCACGCATCTTTTACCCTCTTATCGTGTTTGGAGCATAAAAATAAGACGTCTTAACGGAACGTCTGCTACCGAGATTTATGGATCACCTCTTACTTTCTTGCCTTGGTACTTCTTTTTGGTTTTTCTTCTTCCTCAGTTGATTCCTGAGCTTCTGGTTCTTCTACTGGTTCAGTGATTTCTTCCGCTACACCTGCTGCGATCAGTACCTGACCTCTTTCTTCTGTAACATCAAACTCGTCTCCAACACGTTTTTCAAAACCAAGTTCTCTGTCGTGATAATTGTAAGTTACTCTTACTTTCATTGCTGGTCCTCCTTTCCTTAAAAATGGGTATAAAAATACCACCAACCATTTCTGATCAGTGGTATTATCTATATCTTTTACTTCTTATCTTCATATTCTCTCACAATCTTCTTCATATACTCTCTGTATTCTTCTATCCCGTTGAAGCATTCCCAATGATACGGAATCCATTCACCAGTTATTTCATAACATCTCCTTTTTAAATACTGAATTTCTTCATCTTCTTTTAATGCCTGAATCAATTTTTTCATTCAACCAGCTCCTTATATGCCTTGAATATTCCATCTAATATTTTTTCTTTTTCATCCAATTCAAGTACATCTATGCTGCTTAAATTCGCAAATATTTCCATCGCCTGTACTTTAGGATTCGATTTCCAATAACTCTTTTTATGCCCTACTGGAACTATAATCTCACCTTCACTCAATGCGCTGATAATATCTGAAATTGCAAAGCTGTACTCATACTTCCCATTTTCTTGAAACCATTCTTGAACTTCATCTCTTTTATCATATACTTTTTGTCTACATTTTTCAATTTCTTGAAGAAATCTTTCATCTTTCCAACTATTGTATTGTAGAAAATCCATTCTATGTGTTATTTCATGCGAAAATACATAATCCATATCGTACAATTCAATATTAGGTGCTTTAGAATTGTATTTTATAATATCTTCATTAGGCAAATATGCAAAAGGCACTTTAAGTTCTTGGTCTTCTACAAATTCTACTGTATCCACAAAAAATGACATATTAGCCTTGTGTCTTGAATTATCTATGTTATTTTTTATCTTTTCTTTGAATACTTCGAGAGAATCCTTTATATTAAATCCTTCTGCTTTCTTTTGAAACTCTTGTTTCCATTCTCCAAGTTTTATTTCATACTTTTCTTTATTTTCTCTATCTAATGAATAATTTGCCAGTCTTCTAAATTTCTCTTTCTGTCTTTTGGCATATTGTTGCTTCTGATCATCCTTATAATCATCCTCAACTTTTTTAATCTCTTCCTTTGAAAACTTATCGTCTGGCGGTGTACTGATTCCAGGGAAGTATGTTGTGTGACTGTCTTTGCAGTTTGGATGATAAAGTCCTGCTGCCATTGCAGAACTCATCAATGGATAACTTCCATCCTCACTGCTTCCACCACTCCACACATCGTCGATCAGAATCTTTCCAACAAACGGCAGGCACTTTGGGCACGGATTTCCTCGCTTATTCATGATTACAAGATGGCAACCCCATTCTTTACGCTTTTCTCCTTCTCCAGTAAGATAAGCTCTCTTACTTGCTGTTCGGATTGCCATACCTGCGTATTCTTCTATCCTATGCATTGATCCATTCTTGTACTGGATGCATTGGATACCTGCTGCAAGAAAATCCTTTGTTGCCATATCTACAGCTTTTTCATAAGTGCCAACACCACTGTTCGCATATACTTGCGCATTGAAGATTGTTTTTCGATACTGATCATTCGCACGTCTTAGCATTGCCGTTTCTGCATTGTCCATGTCAGAAACCGTTGCATCGATTAGTGCGTTCATCTTGCGATCATTAATCTTGAAGAATGCTCCATCGATATCTCCTGAACCGCCAGATGCCTGCCCGATCGTTTCGAGGATATGTGCTTCCTGGTCAAGGTACCCACGTTTTCGAGATTCGCTAATAATCGCAGGAATGCTTGAATTGATTTCTTCAAATTGGCCGTTATATTTTTTAGCATTTCTCTTGCGGTACTCTTCTAAAGCTCTTAACTGTTCTGCCTGCCACATCCCCCATTCGATACCTTCTTTTGTTTCTTCTGCTCGGTGTCGCTGCATATTACGCATCATCGATGCGATCAGTTCATCTTCTATCCGCTTAAGCGCTTCTTGAATATCGTAATCATTCATCTTTCACCTGTGTTGTAATACACTTTATACCCTTGTCTTTTGAACTCGCGTTTCATCTCTTTGAGTTTTGACATGCTACCACACCTGTCCTTTCTCATCTCGATGATTCCGTTTTTCTCAATCGCATAAATACCAAACGGAACGTGATCACTCATCTGTCTTAGGAACTTTTTTGTCTCCTGTCGGCTCATCCTGTACGAGTGGTTCATTATCATCACTACCATTTACTTCTCCTATCTGAAAATCTCCTGCTGCCGTATTGACTGCCGGATCTTCTACTTCCATGATTCCTTGTTCTGCTTTCAGTCTTGCGACCTCTTGTTTCTTCCATTCATCATCTCTGGAATCGCCATACAGCTCGTCCACACAAGCTTCAACGCTCATGACTCCCTGTGATCTTCCTTTTCCAACAGTTTCAACCTGGCTCTCGAAAGATGGATTGGCATATTCTCCAAATGTTACATCTACCTCGACATCATCATTACTGCTCTGTCCATTTAGTTCGCGGTATGCTTTGATACTTACCTTGATCAGACTTTGCAAGTCTTCCTGCAATGCGCCTACGATCGCATTTCTGCTATAAAGTGTAGCTTTCTCTTTTTCTCTCTGTGCATCTGCGTTATCCAGTTTCTTTACGTCAATCCCTAACGTTGACGGACTGATCAGACCTTGCAAACATAAATCCAGTGCTGTTATGTATGCTGATAGATAGCTTTCATGTGGAATCTCTGGTTGCTGCAATACAATCTCATTCTTTGCACCTTCGTGCATGTCGGAATCAGTCTTAATATATCGATTATCAAATGGATTCACTGGTAATGTCGCTCCTGTTTCTGGATTTCTCGGAATGAAACATTCTGGAATATACTCTTTGCTTCTTCCAGCTCGAAGTGCATCCATCCATTGACTAAACGCTTCATCGAACGCATCGAACGCATCAATTTTACGATCAAAGATACTCTGCCCTCTGCTATCCCATTTCCCAGATTCAAAGAACATAAGCGGTACAGCGAGCATATATTCGCCACGCTGCTTGACTTCTCCATCTTTACCTTCCTGGTATGTTGAGAATGCCAAGTTCTGCAAGTTTCTTGTTTCATCCAGTGCATCAAGCGGCACTTCCTTATCATCGCAGGTCAATTTATATTTGATATACCCATAGCCGTAATACTCATGCAGGATATATTCTCTTCTTTTGTAGTCATAAACCGTTTTGAACTCAATCTCTGTGATCCTGCCACGATTATTTTTGACATTAAGTCGTTCTCCAGGATAGTACTCAATGATCGGATACTGTGAAAGACTTGTATCAAATGTGACCTTAAAAGCTCCATCTCCGATGTACAGAGTTTCTTTCGTTGCTTTCTCCAGTCGCTTCTTGATCTTGTTCTCTTTCGCGATCTCATCCCAAATATCCTGATCCTGCTTCTTTTTAAAATCAAAATCGTTTAGACTGGCAAGAGTCACACTTGTGAGCATGTCCACGATCAGCGATGGAAGTCCTGTATGAATCTTATTGATCTCCATCCCTGGACTGCACTTCGCCGCCCAGAAACTCTGCCGGCTTGTATTGATAACAAGCTGTCGGTACAGCTGTTCCAGTTCGTTGCTGTCCCCTCTGTACCAGATACGGTTTTTGATCGCATTCGCTTCATAATCTAATGTTTCAGTTATATTGATTCTTGAGGGATTCGCAGGCTGTACATTTAACCAACTGCGAATCCCTCCTTTTACTTTTTCCATGATATTATCCACCCATTTCATCTTTGTCTCCTATTTGCATCTTGTATGGCAGCCATGCATACTGACTGGCATTGATCGTATGGTCGTTTCTATCCTCTGGTTCATTGTTCTTATCTTCTTTCCAACTGTATCGTTCAAGTTCTGAGATATGGTTAACACAATGTTCAAGGACTAAATAGGCATCCTGTTGCAACCATGAGATCTGCAGCATGATCCTGTCTATGATCGTCGTTTTCTTGTATGCCGGAATGAAATTATGCGCACTGCCATGCAGTCGTTTGTGTTTGTTTAATTCCGTGATCGTTGCCTGATCGGCAGAATCTATGAATACGTCTCTTGCAAATCCCCATTCTTTCCTGTTTGTTTCCAGGAAGTCTACAAAGTTTCGCACCGTATCTGATGGTGCTAGTGGGATTGTCAGATCTGCATTGCTGTAAATCTTCTCATCTACTGTGATCACTCTGCGATCTTCTGCGATGATCTGGTAAATCATAGCGATCGTATCTTCCGATTCAGAAGAGTAAGAAGTATCCAGACCTGCAGTAATGGTTTTTATCTTGATCTTTCCATCTTTTAGCTGCTGTTTTAACCATGCTTTGGTTTTAACATGCCGCTTTCGGTCAAAATTAGAAAAGACAAGACCTGTTGCTTTTCCTCTCAATCCTTCAATCTTGTTCTTCCAGATCTTCGTCCCTTTTGGAGTATTTGCAATGATCTTGTCTAGTTTTTCTTTTGGTAATCCCAAGTTATGCACAAAAGAAAAGAACCAATGTACCCAGTTAGGTTTTGGTTCTTCTTTCAACTCGTTTTTTATTTCTTTTGGTGTTTCCTGTTCCCACTCTGGTAGTGGCCTGGAACAATTTATGTATTCTTTGTAGATCGGCAGTGCTGGATCATCAGGATTCAATGTTGCCATCAGATAATCACATCGCATAGCAGACTCTCTTACAAAGTCGATGTCTGCTGTGTTGATCTCGTCAATGTATAGACAGCCATACTGACCACCTAATGCCTTTTGCCACTTCTGTTTATCTCCATATCCAAGTACATAAATGACCTTATCGCCTTTGCTTGTGTGATACAAAAGGTGCGGAATCTTATCGTCTTTGGTTCCGTTTCCGTGGTACTCGACTAATTGCCCAAAATCATCAATGATACCAAGGTCTTTGTTGATGATGTTCTTTTCTGCGGTACCGGTATCTTTCGCTGCAAGGATATGCAGTTTCTTTGGAGATTCTGCAACTTTCAGCATGAACTTGAAAAGACCTACTGTCGTTTTACCTGCTGCCGTTGTGCTAACCTTCCAAGAACTCAACAGGCGCATCACACCTTATAAAAGCTTTGTACTTTTTAGATAATAATAATCTTTCGGAACTCATTGGAATTAATCACCCCCTATACAAAAAAGAATATTAATTAATCATTTTCTTTATATTCCCAACAATATCCATATGCACTTTTACATTTTCAAAAATATACACTCATTTACCCACCTCGCATCTGATTGATCAGATCATCGAGTTTGGATTTTTCTTCTTCCAGACCAGATACTTCCATGCGGTCTTTGAACATTCCAAGGTGCCTTCCTAACAGTTCTAATGCTTTCCCTTTATCATTCAGCTTAATTTCTACGCCATTGCGCCCTTCTTTAATTCCCGCGATTGCTCTTACCATCGTATCAGATAAATCTGCTGTATTTTTTATAATTACTTGTCCATCTTGGACCTCGGCGTAATCTGTAGCTTTTGCAAAGGCGATCGATGCTAATTCATTAAGCACTCGATCTTGTGTGATTTCTGTTCTTTCGCTCCGCTCCTGCATTCGAACACTGATATACTCAGACACATCTTTAATTTTTAGTAATCTACTTGCGGCAGCTGCTGCTGTATCTCCGTCTTTTACTCTCGGATATGCAACTCTGTAAGCCCGAGATGCATTCAGATCTATCAGGTATTCATCAGCAAATAGTTTTCTTTTTTCTGTTAATGCCATCTAGGCTCACTCCTTTCGTATAAATGGTGTTCTTTTTTTATTTACTGCTCTTTACTGTAAACGGAACAATGGACTCTGGAATATAATTTACTTCATACTTGTACTTATTAACCTTTGCTCCACCAAGATCTTCGATCACATACATACTGTCTTGATTCATACCAATGATATGTTTCTTATATGTTCCATCCTCTGTCTCTACAATAAGTTTTACTTTCTTGCTGCTGTCTGTTTCTAATGAAAATGCTCCAACTAGTTCAAATTCTACTTTATCTGTTCTTGTATTGATCACTGCAAATCTGCGCAATACATTAAAATTATCTGCTTCCTGTGATACATTGCTAGATACCTTATCTGCTTCTGTGCATGCAGTTAATGTTCCGCCAATAATCGCCAATCCTAACAATGCTACTAGAAATTTCTTTTTCATGTTAATATCTCCTTATTCTACAAACATCCAATCTTCTGCCAATACATCGGTCTGTGATGCTAACCATGGAACCAAAGTATCATCTGCTGCCTTCATAACAATAAATTCTTGCAGATCATTGATATCCTTTCCTGTATACTGCTTGTACATCTGGCATCCTACTTTTGGAGATTTGAATAAATACATTCCTTTTCCATTCCATCCTTTTCTTGTAACCATTAATCCACGTTTCATGTACTTGATAGCATCTCCAAAGCTAAATGTAGCCACTCCACCAAGCACAGGACAGTTTTCTGGATTTGCCACAATCCATTCATTGGATAAGATATTAGACAGTGTATACTCAACTCTCTGTGTCTCTCTAATATCAAGTAGATCTCCCTGTCCTTTGTCAGCGTCTTTCGGTCTGCACTGCATCATAATTGTTTGCTTTTCTATGTCCCAGTACCAATATCCGCCCCAGGATGGAAGTTTTACCTTATGACCTTTTTTCATTAATTCAAATGCATCTTTAAAATTCATATCTCTTTCCTTTCTAAATTTAGGCATAAAAAGACTCGGGGTCCGAAGATCACCCGAGTTCATTCATTAAGTAAAAAGAAGAGGACTAATTATGAAGTATCGCTTCATCATTTTTCCTTAGCTTATATATTAAACCTTTTTCCTACGACAGTGAGCGACATTTATTCATTTTCTGCAAAAAATCTTTCATTTCTCTTCTGCAGATTCTTTTCATTGTACGCAATCTTTCTTTTAGGATGCATGGCATTCATCCTGTGCGCTACCTGTGTCCATGTCATTCCATCAATATAATACAGTCGAAAAATAGTTCTCAATTCACTTTTTTCGATGCTACTTATATACTGTTCTACTTGATTTGTTAATTCTAAAAGTTCATTTTCTTTTTCAATCAACATAGCTTTTCGTTTATTAAGCAGCAGCTTCTTTCTGCTAAGTTCTGGTATCGGCATACCTTCCACCACAAAATGCTGTATTCCACCCATACCACCGCTTACTGTGTCTTTTACAGTTCCTTCTTCTGCAATCTTCCAGATCTGCTTTTCAGTCTCTGCGATTCTTCTCCTTAAATCTTTAATTTCTTCTTTCATGTCACAATATTGGATCAGTACGTTCTTGTCCACGTTCTCCCCTCCTGTTACGATTTATTATCTGCTGCCTTATCCGGTCTGTCATCTCCTGGTACTCTTGCTTGTATAGTACCCGATCGGCACAAATGCCCATGCAGTTTAGTTCTGCACAGGCTTTGCATGGATCAATCATATCTGTCTACCGCTCTTTCTTTTCATCTGACGGTTTCTTATAATCGCTTTTCTTGCATTTGAGTAATAAGGCCGTGATTCTTTCTCTCTTCTTCTTAATTCCTGTTCCTTTGCCTTCCAGGACAGATACTTCTCACATCCTGTCTGACAAGCAACTCTCTTTGATCCGTGTGATCTATCTTTACAATTTAGACACGGACAATCTCTATATGCCATTATGTATCACTCCTTATAATTTGTTCAGTGGGCATCTATCGCATATATCTTTACATTCCTGATTAAAATTCGGAATCATTTTGGTATATATGCAATAATCATCACACATCTCTTGCTTTACTTCTTCCAGGATGCCTGTTACTGTCTTCACTCTCTCATGATCCTCTTTCACGACACCTGTAAGATTCTCTGTTATTTGTGTACCAAATACTTCATTGTACATTTCATTAATTTTTTCATCTGATAGCTGTTCAAACGATATATATCCAAGATTTACACATTTTGCATAAATCTTGCATGTTTTTTCATCACAATGTCCTATGTTCCCGCATCGTCTTCTTAATCTCCATATCTTCTGCTCCCTTGTCATAACTCATCCATCTCTTTCGCTGCGGCACAGAGTGACATCACTGCCACTCCTGCTACTGCTCCGATAAATAATCCACTTAAAAATCCAATGATCATAAATTATCCTCCAAACATGCTTACTGTCCCTTTTCTTCAATCATTCCAAGGGTTCCTGATTGCAGCTTTTTCAAAACCTCTGGAATATTCATCTTTTCAATAGTGTCTTTTGCAAGATTCTCTTTTAGTTTCT
>OLPN01001097.1_pt1 | contig 25880 bp, 39 predicted proteins | sample 1672601 | NCBI WGS metagenome assembly OLPN01 (sample SAMEA3136704, study PRJEB25190) | human gut metagenome | reverse complement strand
CAAATTTAACTGCACGATATACAACAACACATACCCACAATTTTGTATTGTTTAGGTTAAGGTGCGCGTCGTCTGCGCCTGATACAATACCGTTATCCAAACACCACTGAACAGGCTTATGCGCCCATTCAGGCATATTACTGTCAATGCAATCGTAAATCATTTCTGATTTATCTGCCTTTTTCTTGTCCAACTCATTAATTTTGCTAAGTAGTTCCTCATATTGTGTCATATTTAATTCCTCCTTGTTTGTTTTATCCTTTGTCACTTGTCCTGTGATTCCTTTAAAAATCGCCTTTGCAAACTCTGTAGCACCGATTTTCTTGTATTTATTTGCGTCCTCTGTATCTACAAAACACACTTCAACAAGCATAGCTTTCGCGTCACTGTGATGTACCACATACAGCTTAGAGCCGTCTTTAATACCTCTGTTTTTAAAACCTAATTCACCTATCGCCTTGCAAGTATTTGTTGCCTCATCAAACTTTTTGCCACCGTAAGTCCACACCTCTGTACCTTGCCCACCGCCACTGTTAAAGTGAATTGATACAAACAAGTCAAGTGGCTGTGAATTTGCCATATCAACTATTTGTCTTAAATTTGAACTTACCGTCGGTGCATAGTCGTTGGTGCAGTCATACACCGTATGACCTGCATTTTTCAATAACGTTTCAAGTGCATAGCCGACTTTTCGTGCCTCTACGCTTTCGTCTATGTAGCCAACTGCACCGCAACCGACTTCACCGCTTACAGTGTGTCCGCAGTTTATTCCTATTCGCATATTTCCTACACCTCTTTCAATTTAACGCCTTCTATTGCTCCTCTTGCGTACAACATTGCAAGATAAACTTTCATTGCCTCTAATTGCATATCATATATACTCCGTATACTTTCAGGGGAAGTTATCAAGCCTCGCTTATCCCATCTGTCAACCGTTGCTTTTAATCTTTTGTATCGCATTGACAGTTGATAATATTCATCTTGCAAATCTTTTTCGTAATCTTTGCAAGTTTCTATCTGAATAGCCTCTTTCAAATCCATATTTATTCCTCTTTCTTCCCCTCAAGTTCTGATGTCATTGTATCAAGCCACTTTTCGATACCATTTCGCAATTTGCTCGGTATCGGCAGACCACACAAGCACATATTTTTCAGTATCGAAATGCTTTCATACATTATGTACAGCAAGCAGAAAAACTCACATATACCCACTTGCGTAATGCCTATATATTTAAGCACTTCTTCCGGCACAAACGGTAGCATATTAAAGCCTATCAGCTTGTCCAAAATAGCCAAACCCACAACCGATACAATCATCGCAAATTTTCGTATTGCACCGTCAATGCCGAAACAGCTATTAAACTTTTTCTCTTTGATTGCCCTTAGTAACCCCAAAACTGTATCTAACATAACTGCAACAAATACAGTTTTTATGAATAGGTTACACGCCAATGTAACCCAAAATATATTGATTGTTTCCCAAATGTTCATTTATTTATCCTCCTCGCGTATTACTACTCCTTCTCCACCTTGTTTGAATGTGAATAGCAGTTTAACCTCTCCGCTTTCATATTCTCCCACATCTATTATTTTTAAGGCTTTAGTAACTCTACAAACTCCACAATATCCTTTTTGTATACTTCCGTTGAAAACAAAAACAGAATCTAAATCATCATTATAGCGAATTTGTTCTATTGCTTCTGTATCCGGGTCTGCAACCACATTTTTTATGATAAACAAGTCGCCTACTTTAGCTACTGTGTTTATCTTCGCCCCTATATATTCTGCAGGATAACATTCCAAAATCGGTATGTTTATTGCTCCTATTTTTATTAGATTTTTTATGGTTTGGTCAAAATTCCATTCAGATTCGGAATATTCACCGCTATTTATCCAATCATAAACATCTCCTGCAAGTTTGCTTCTTGTAACAGCCTCATCTGCAATATGCACGGTTTTCACTGAATTACTTTCAAGTGTTCCTGTTTCGCCTTTTTCACCCTTATCGCCTTTTTCACCCTTTGCACCTGTATCACCTTTCAAGCCTTGCGGACCTTGTTCGCCTGTGTCGCCCTTAACACCTTGTATGCCTTGTGGTCCTCTTATCGTACCTTTGTATTGCCACTTTACGTCTTCACCGCTACCTGCTGTAGTAGACTGATAGATATAGCCATAATCGGTATTAAGGTACACATCACCCACTTTAACAAGAGGACAATCTGCATATGTATAGTTGATGTTTTCGGACGTACCGCTTAAAGCTGTGCCTGTATACCACAAGCTACCGTTCATATTTACATTTCCTTTGCCTGTGCCGATAAAAAACTCGTTTGTATCACTTGTGTATGCCGGCTCAGCGAACGACAATGTTGGTAGTAACTTTCTCAGTCCACGTCTAAATTGAATTTTATTAGCCATTTTTTAACCCTCCATAATTTCTTTTTTGTCGTCTTCTGTGATATATCCCGCTTTGACGAATATATCTAAATGTTTTTCTTTGTAAATACCCATTTGATAGTATTTTTTTATCAATGTTTTATTCACCGTCAACACCTGCTTTCAGTTCCGCAATCTGCAACATCAGCATTGCATTAATTTCGTCCTGTGTCAGCTCACCGTTCATAATGGACTGAACGTGCTGTTTTAATTCTGTCATACTGTTGTATGTTTCCGCCTGTATCTGTGACAGCTGTTCTGATGTCGGCTGTTTAAATGTGATGCTCGTATGCTGAATTTTTGCGATTTCTGTGTCCATATCGAAATTGTCGTCAGTTTCGGCGAATTTATCATTGATAATCCTGCGTTTTATACGCAATATATCGCTGTCGGCACGTATTCCGTACACGATACCGTCTATTTCGATACCGCGTTCATAGAAATACGCTGTTCCGTTTTTCATATAAAATTTGTACATAATGACCTCCTTAGCTCCATGCAACCGTATTACCTTCAGCCACACAACCTTCGTCCAGTCGACCTATTGAGCTTGCACTTGTGACATTGCCCGTTACAACCGACGAAGCGTTAGCTTCGATAACGTACAGATTTTCTAATGTGTTTGTTGCCGCAGATAATAGAATCACATTATCACGACAAAATGCCTTGTTTGCATAAATGATATTATATCCCTTAACTTCTGTACTATCTGTTGTTATAATAGACAGATTTTTAATATAATTGTTTGCAAATGTTGCTTCTACACCCAAATCAAAAGCGCAGTCACCTTCTTTTACCTTTAATCCAAAGAATGTATTGTCATTGCAGATACTTCTCAATTTGACTGCTATACACTCGTTCAAATCTAACGAAATAAATACATTATTGGCTGTATTACCTGCCAGTGTAATATTACCGATATCACTACTATTGAAAATATTATGATTACAAAGACTGTTGTTACCGCTGAAATATATTTCCCCTTGTGGTATGGTGTTATCTTCAAATACATTGTTTATAAATATCGACGCTGATACAGACATTAAATATCCCGAATCTGAATTATCGGTAGTCCATATATTTGTAAATTTATTGTTATCTACAAAAACTTTTGTAAATTTCATACATGCACCTATATTGGTTTTTGTTTTTAAGCACCAACCGTCAATAACATTGTTTGTAAATTTTGAACCACTGCACATAATGATATTACCAACGGTACTATCATCTTGATTTACATCATATACTTCGCCTAATACACAATTATCAACGATTGCGTTACTATTGCCAAATAAAATCATAGGATTAACAGATGTTTGAGTACAGGTGGTGTTATCCTCTTGGAAATTTATATTTTTTAACTTCGCCATAATACCCAAGAAGAATATAACTTGACGTGCGGCAGGATTGGTATTTTTAAACGTAATTGAACTACAGTAAGTACCGTCTAATGTAACTCGTATACCTACATTTAATATAGCATTATAATGACCGAACCCCGAAACAAGCCCACTGTCCTGTGTGTTTTCGTTAGTCAGTACACAATCACCCATGATATATACTACCGTGCCTCGTGTGGCTCTCGACAACGCCGCCTGTATTTTTAATTCGTCGTGGTCGCCGTCACACACGACAAATATTTGGTTTTTTGTTTTCATCGACGTACCTGCCGCGGGGATTGGTGTATTGTCGTTTCCACCTACATATATTTCAGCCTCTGATTTGTCATCACTATATGCAATAGCTATTTCACCTTCCGAAAGTGTTAATCTATTTATATTGCTTTTCAAACCGTGCTTTGCTATAAATCTTGTTGCCATTCTATCAATCCTCCTTTCCTTAATACGTTCCACAATCAATGACCGATGTTACTTGTGCAGACAGTTCAAGCGGGTTAAAATCACCGCAATCAAAACTGTTTTCGGGTTCGCTGTCAAAGTTACCGCCGTCAAGCTCTGCTCCCGACTGTTCCATACCGAATATACCGCCGTCGTATGATGTAATACCGATTGCTGTGTACAGATTTTGAAGTTCGTTCGTATACGCATATACTATTTCTTCGACAAAAGCCTTAAAATCAATATAGTCAAAGTATTTATCAAGGTCTTTCACCTTGTCCCATATTGCTACTCTATCTTCTGTGATAGTATCAAGTACATTCTTGTTACTGTGCTTGTGAGCCAGTGTTTGCAGTGTATTCACCACATTTTCAAGCATTTCCCTTGCGTTTATTTCATCATCAAGTTTTGCGTTTGTATCGTCAATCTTGCCGTTTAACACGCTATCCATATCTTCAAGAGATTTTTGTATAATCTCAATTTCAGATTTGGTTATGTACTCTTTATCATTAACAAGTTGCGATACAAGTGTAGGAACACTTAAAGCAAGTCTTAAACTCTCTTTTGAAATATCTTTTTTGAGTGATATTCCTGCTATTTGAGTTATTTTCAGAACGTATTTATTAAGCAAGTCAGGTGTTTCAGAGCCGAAGTCTGTCTTTTGATAACATACATTACCCTTCATTTAACCACCCCCATTAATTTAAACGCACCCTTACACATAGATTACAAGGCTTTGTGTCCTTGTTTTCAAACTTCAACGCCGATACAGTCTTATTTACAACATAGTTTTCTTTGACTTCCGACCATAGTTCGGTCTTATGCGGTTTTCTTGACATAGTGGCATATAAAGCAACGTCGTCACCGTCACATTGCCAACCTATATCGTTCACACCTCTCTTATTTGCCGATACAACAGGCATTTTAAGATATATTACCTTTCCCGCTCCGACTGTATCTTCATATACATAATCGAAGCCGGTTGTCATTCGCTCGAATTCTTCCATTTCTTCTGCGTTTGTTGGTTTGTCATACATTATTATTTATCCCCCTTTTGAACTCAACGTGCGCCATACCTTTTGCGTAGTCGATAGTAAAGCTATGTAGACTATCCATAGGCATATCAACAACTCCTCTGCCAATCGTACAATCTTCGCTTTCATATTCAATTTTTATATCTTTAAGATTTTGTTCTTCAACAATCATTCTCTTTACCTTTTGACATATCTCTATATCTACCGAGAATAACCACGCTGTTGGTACTCTGTTTATAAACAACAGTGTTTCGTTTGGGTTTTTACACGTCACCGCGACGTTATCACCTATTCTAAATAACATATATTTTCCTCCTTAACTTGTACTTGTCGGCAAGCCTATTACCGTGCATTTCGAAAAATCCCAAGTGCCTTTTGGGTATGTCTTACTTCCGGTCGAGCCTATAAAAGACGTTCCTACAGCTTTTATAGCAATACCAACACCCGTATCGTAAATCTGAAAAACTTCTTGTCCTTTGCCATTCGATACTCGCTTCAATGTCAAATCACCATAATTACCACTTGAATTACCAATAGTCACATACGCCCTTTTATCCTCATTATAAAATTTTGCTCCAACTATATCTGTACCTGTAATAGTCCCTTCTGTTATAAGGTCACCGCTCACTTTTACGCAACCGTTCAATATAAATCCGCCCGATATTTGAGTGAATGCAGAATTAATACCGTTTTCTTCGTCATACTCTAACCAATCTTGTAAAATATCATTGAAATAATAATATTTGCTGTTATACTTGTAGAGTTTTTCTTTATCCAACGTTTTATCACTTGCGGACGGCTTTTCTTTTACCGTAATAGCCTCTGATGTATCCATTTTTTCAAATGCAAGTGATTCAATCTTTTCTGCTGTTTGATTGAATTGTGTTTCCACGCCTTTCTTTAGCTTTGAAACTCTTGTAGATATTCCGTCAGCGGTCATAGTGAACGTTGAAGATAATGTTTCTACTGAATTATCCGTGTATTCTTGACTTGATACTACTGACATTTCAATAGCTTGTGCCGTTTGCGATACGGTTGAATATTGATTTAGACTGTTTTCTAAGTCCTCATACGATACTTTGCTTTCTATCTTTTCAGCCGTTACACTGAATTGAGTATCATAGCCGTTTAATTTCTTTCGCAAAGTGGTTGCGAGGTTGCTTTCGTCTATATTGTCTAAAGCGTCCTCTAATGTCCTTTTCAGCTTAACATATTTGTCGTTTAATTCTGATACTGTTTCTCTAAGCTGTTTGTAATTCATATTGTTAATATCATCTTGATGATACAAATAACTCACCTCCTGGAGTAATACCGAGTTCCATTTCATAGAAACGTACATAGCCGTGTCCCTCAAAATGTAACTTGTAGCCATAATTAGCGGTCATTCGTGGTTTTAAGCGTATTGCTTGCATACCTTTCCGACCGTTACTGTCATATAGCAACTGCGATGTTTCAGGATTAAATTCTTCATTGTCGTACAGTGCATACACCTTGAAACGCCCCTCAATATACGCAAGCATTTGAAATTTTGCTATATGTTTGATATTTACTGTCTGATATGTGCTTGAAGATGATGATGTCAGTATGGTTGATAAATCTGTTTCACAGCTCCAATCGTCCGTATATTTGTTCGTATCCATTTTGTATACAACACCATCTTTGCATAACATATACATACCGTTTTTGTTATGTGCAAAGCCTAATACTTCACTATTAATCACTTGTTGCGACCATTGACCGACCATTGTGTCATACACAAACAGATACATTTTGCCTTGCCTGTCTGTACAATACAAGTAATAGTTTCTTCCGTCACTACCCGATACAGCACTTTTGAACTCATCAATGCCAAGATTGTAGCCAATCTCACGCGGTTGTGAGCCTGTATACACCTTGATTTCATCATCTGACGCAAATATCAGTTTGCCGTTTACCTCTTGTATGCTCCTGTTGTCAATAGACCCCTCCGCATACACGTCAACCAATCTGAACGGATTTTTACTGTTGTATATTTCGTGCATAAAGTCACGTTTAAAGCAAACAACGTGGTTGTCATACACTGTTATACCTGTAAAGTTACCGCCTGCTTTTGTGTTGGTTTGTGAGGCACTGCTCCACGCATTGCTTTCATTACTTTCAGCTACGGTGTCTAAGTTCCAATTCGTATAGTCGTTATAGCCTGAAACATGTACTCTATCCTCATCAACTCCGAAAAGTCGTGATAAATGCACTACTGCATACTTTAGATTAGGGAACGACGGCGAAACAGTTATTCCAAACCCACTTTTTCCGTCACCTATATCGCTACAAAATTGATAGGTTTGATTATCGTATGTGTTAAGCCAATAGCAATTCTTATTGCTCCCCTCAGGCGGTGCATAGTTTTCGGTAAATTCATAATACTTTGATACTTTCTTGCCGTTTTCAAGGTTTTTAATCAATTCGTATTTGTATTTATCGTCGCTATCCTTATCGGTGTTTTCGGTTCTTTTGTAATATGCTTTTGCCGTAACTTCTTTGTCGCTTATCTTTTCGTAATAATCGGTTATATTCGTACCGTATGCAATATCAGTTACTTCCTCATACTCATACGGTATTATCGTACCGTTATCATCAGCTTTTCTTACGTATAGTTTGGTTTGAACCGTACCTGTGCTATCAGAAACCTTTTCATAGTAATTACTTATGTCTGAATTATAATCAAGTTCTGCATATACTCTTGTATATGTGTAAGGGAATGACGTACCTGTACGTTCGTAAAAAGCTACATTAGTCATTTGTTTTAAAGGTGAAAATGCCCTTATATATAAGCCTGCTACACTATCATCATTCTTCAAATCAGTAACCGTTATGTAAGTGTATGGTGAACACGTTCCTTGTCGCTGATAGTACACAATTCCATCGTTCTCGTTATAACTACCCGACCATTGCTTTTGGTATCCGTCATAAAACCTCGCTTTTTTGTTACTGTCTTTGTTATATTCCGTCTTTTTGTAACCGTCATTATACGTTTGTTTGCTCGACTTTCTGTAACCGTCATTGTAATACTCGTCTTTCGTCTGCGTATATCCGTCGTTGTAGTATTTTTTTATTTCGACGTCCAAATTGCTTGTTTCAAAGTAGTTCGTACCGCCTGTCAAAGTAAATCTGCCTATCGCCCCATTCCAAACATAGTAAGTTTTTTTGCCACTGCTTTCTTTTTGACAATACATAACATCAATATCGGCATTGCCGTCCTCAACTGCCTGTTTGTCAAATGTAGTAGGGTCTTTGTCTGTATCTACAATCTTCATAAACATAGATACTTTGTCAGGAAACAGTATCAATTTCTTTACATATGTGCCGCCAAGTACATCAACGGCATTTTCATATACATTGAATTGCACCATACTACGCTGTATCGCGTCAGTTTCTTCTGTCACACCCTTTTTTATTAGACCTGTATATACTTTTGTGATTTGTCCTTTACTGTTTTTCTTGTCGCTCAAAACGAGATAATCAAGTTTTAATTCTGTATCATCACGATAGATAACAACAAGGAAATCATCAAAACTGAATAGCGATATAGGGTGTTTGTATTCAAGTCCCATATCGGACAATATGTCTACCCTGCTTTGCGACGGTGTTAAATAAGGTGCCTCGGCTGTAGAAATGTTGCATTCCATAGACAAAGCACCTGTATCTATAACTTGCCGTCTGTTTAAACCGCTCCAATTCAGTTTGGAAAGGCTATATTGCTTTAGTGCCTGTGGTAATGGTACTTGTCCGAATTGTAATTCGTTTTGTTTCTTTGCCATATAACCTCTCCTTTACTGTCCGAATTGTTGGGCTTTATCAGATAGCCATTGTTTGAAATTTTCAAGTAAAATATTGTAATTGTTGAGCCAATTTGACGCAGGACCGTACTCATTTTCAAGTGAATACGCCTCGCCTCTCAACTTTGACTTTACCAATTCGATAAATTCTATCGGTATCATCACGTTACCGTCTTGTATCTCGTCATTTTCATTTACTTTTATCAATTTAGGCTTGATATGATAGATTAATTTAATAAAATTAGGTGCTTTTTGCATTTTAATAGCTAAATTATCACCTTTTTTATAAAAACAATCGGGAAATACGAAACCGCTCGTTATACTCGTCTTTATTAATTGTGTTGTATCTGCATACACCGCATATATATCTTCAAACCGTATCGGTGCTTCATTATCCGAAACATCAAGGTTTGCAAGCTGTATAACATCCTCTTGCGGTTCGGTAATTATCAAGTCGTTCTGTTCTTTTATAATCGCACTGTATAACAGCCATTGCAGGCTGTTCAGCCACGTTACATACGTCGAATTTGAGATAGGAAGTGCGACGTCCACTTCACTCTGTAATTCTGCTATTAACGCTTTTGCAGATATTCCACTGTCAAACACTTCTCTACCACCTCATTCGTCGTACACGTCTGTTATGTGCGTGATTTTTCCAATAATGCACATAGGCATTTCTTGATTTTCGTGTAAATTCTTGTTTGAATATACCTTGTTGGTCGTAACCGCAAAGGTATAAGATATTGTCCACGATTGCCGGAGTATAAAGCGGTAATACAACGTTTTCGTCCGATAAATCGTGTACCGGTGTAAAATGCACACCTTCTTTGAATAGTAAGTCGGGATATAATGCTTCAAGTTCTGCAACGGTGTCGTTAAAGAAATTAAAGAACCGTCGCTGTTCCAAAGGCACTTTAAGACTTACCTTTTCGTATATTTCTTTAAGTGTTACTTCTGCTTGTTCCAATTTATCACCGCATTTCAGAAAAAAATATTTCAGCAAGTACCTAAAATAACGGCAAAATAATGGCAAGGCAACATATAATCACCTTGCCGTTAGAATTAAATACAGTTGTAAATTCTGATTAGACCGCCCGGATTTGAGCAGATAAGGTCACCGTAGTTTGCAAGCAATGCTCTGTAAACTGATGAATTTTCCTTTAGGTTGAAAATACCACCGCCTTGTAGGTCAGCGAATTTCCATTCCTGTGTATGTAGTTCAAGCGCTGATGTATCAACACCCCAAATTTCATCATCCGGCACGAACATTTCGTTGACAACATCAACCTGTCTGTTGCCGAAAGCAAACTGAATTGATTTGAAACCGCCCTGTAAGGTGTTCTGTTCAACTCTGATGTTGTTTACTCTTAGATATTCTGTGTAGTGGTCGTACGCTTCGTCGCCGCACAACAACATATCAACCTTTGAGTTCTTGTCCTTTTCGGCACGTCTTAGAGCCTTTGTGATAATGCTGTCCTCAACATTATCATTTGCGTTAATAACAATAGGCTTGACAATCGGATTGTCTGCCTTGCTTACGCCGTAAATTGTCGGAACTTCATCGTCGAAGATAGCACCAAGACCTGTGATCTCGCGGTTAAATGAGTTCTGCACCGTCATAAAGCCGTCAACAAGTGCTGTTGTAGGTGCTTTGTCAAGGATAATCTCATAGTTGCCGTTGCTGTTCTTTGTACGATTAATTGCCATAATTCGTAGTTGTTTAGCAACCACGTCGTTTGGCGTTGTAGCCGAGGTCGGATAAAAGTCTACAATCAAGCCTTCCTTGACGTACTTAATATCAGTTACTTCAACTTTTGTTGTCGGAGTTGTCTGTTTAACAACCTTTGTTAATGCACCTGTACCATTGCCGAATAGTGAACGTCCGACATTCCATTTTGCTGTTTCGTACGCCGCCTTAACTTCTGTGTCAAGTGCGTTCGCCATAGCGCCGTCCTTACCTGTAAGTTGTACAGCTTTGATTGACAATTCAACGTTTGTATACATATCTTTTGCGTATGTTCTGAAACGCTTGAACATAACGTTACCTGCTTCGGGTGTCGCAAGTCCTTCTTCGCCGTAGCCAAAGCCGCCTGATAGACCGATTGGAGCTGACGCAACAATCTCATTTGCTACCAATGGCTTTTTCTTGATTTTTGATAGTAGTGGTGTAGGCTCGATACCGAGTAGGTTATTCCATACCGGTAAGTAGTTAGATTTTAGAGCCTCTTCAATAGTTTTTAAGTTTTGTTCTCTTCCCATTTAAGTATCTCCCTCTTTTGTCATTTGTGGGTACGTTATCTCTCTCTGAACATATTTCGTGTTCTTTTGGAGGCGTCGTCCCAAGTTGTTGGTTTTTCTTTTATTGTTAATGCCGCGTTTACAGCGCCGTTTGACGCTGACATTGCAGGCACTTGCTGACTTTGTTTAATGTCGTCCAATCTCTTTTTTTCAATCATTTGTTGAAATTCAGGATTGCTGTCGTAGTATTTCATTAATTCTTCTGCTGTTGGGTCTGACGGTGGCGGTGTATTCGCAGAATTTACGCCGTTTGCAATCATATACGCCGTCAAATACTTTTCGTCCATAGGTATATCGTCGTTAGCTAACCACTTGTTGTGTTCGATAATGTAGTCAAGTTGTGGCAACATATCGTTAATACCTTTCAGTTCATCTACACCTTTGAACGCCTCAAGCATTTCCCTTTTTTCCTTCTCACGCATACCGTCCTTTGCGTATTGCAAGGCAGGTTCAACGTCTTTTAGCACTTGCTGTGTGACGTATTTTTGCATTGCATTTGCATAGTCCTGTTGCATTTTCTGAACAGTTGCATCGTCCTCAAATGCTAAACGATTAACGTCCAACATAGGCATTTGCATTGCGTCCTCTATAACCGCTTGCTCACGTTGCTGTGATTGCTGCGTTATAGTCTGTTGCAATTCGTTATTTGTCTGTCTTAGCTGTTCATTTTCTTCCATTATGCGTTGATAATCTTGTTCACGTTGTGCCGCCGCTTGTGCCGCCGCCTGTGCTACATTTGCCGCCTCATCAACTGCATTATTCTCTTGCGGCGGTTGTTCTTGTACCTGTTCTTGCGGTTGTTCCTCTTGTACTTGTCCCTCTTGCTGTTCTTGAGGGGTATCTTGTGAGGTGTCTTGAGGGGTACTATCTTCCCCTAACACCGTTTGACCGTCGAACATATCTTCGGTCGCTCGTCTTGCGTCGTAGAAATTATCCATTATGTATATCCTCCTATCTTTGTCCTTGTTGTTGTGCCAACATAGCAATTACATTCTGCTGTTGGTCTTGTGTCTGCGCCTGTTTATGTAGTCTGATATGGTCCTCTAATGCTTTTGCATACTCAGGCTTTTTCAGTTTTAACAGCTGAAAATCCAACTGCAAGATATACCGCAGGTGTTCGTCTATGTGTATATCGTGGTCGTCAAACTCTGATACTCTCGGCACTGCACCCTGCTCAAAAAATACGTTTTCACGTTGTGCCGCCTGTATTTGCAGTGCATTGATGTTCATTATTTCGGTGTAATTGCCTACTTTCATAAACTCCAGTGCCCTCTGTTTTACACGTTCAGGTATCTGACCGTTTGCGTCGGTAAACAGCCCCATTTTGTACGCGTCGAAGAAACGTTCCTTTTGCACTTCTTCCGACATCAGTAGTTCGTTTTCAGTGACGTATTCAACGTCATAGCTGTTAATATCGTCGCTATTCCATATGATTGCATTACCGATACGATTTTTACCTGTGCAATTCAGCACACGTCGCGTATTAGCGTATTTTTTATAGATTTCAAGCCACATTACCGCCAAATTTTTGATACTGTTTCGGATATGGTCGCCTGTCAGCGATAGACGTGTATTGTCTATGTCAACAAGGTTCTGTATAGCCGTACCCGACGTTACGCCTGCAGGCGTTGCACCGTTCATCATCAGCTGTGATACACCTGCCACATATTCCATATCACTTTTTAAGTTGTATCGTTCTGTCATAATCTCTGATGGCAAATTGCCATTCGGAATAGGTGTCGGCGGGTTTGTTCCCTGTCTGTATACCAACATTGCACCCGGTGCCGCACCGTTTTGTTCAAATTCTTCAATGTCGATACTGCCTTCTTCGGTGTAGAAACCCTGTATTGCAATGCGTTTGATGTATTCGTGTATTCGGTTCAGACAGCCGTTATACGCCCTTTGACGTGGTATCAAATCTTCAATTATTGATTTTCCAAAAAACTGTCCTGCCGTTTCACGACACATCATTTGCGTTAGCGGTATGCGTGAATATGGTAACGGACCGTAGTATATTAGGTGTTCATCGCCGACAATAATAATCATTCTGCCGTCCGGTCTGTGTTTGGTAGGTCGTTCAAAATATGTAATAACCTTTGCCGCACCATCTACCGAACGTGTACCTAATGTTGTGACGGTATTCTCGTAACCGAAACCGCCTCCGGCAACAACAGGTGTTAGTTCAAATGTTTCAACCGTTGTACCCTCAACTTTGATACCGTATAGGTCGTATATTTCCTCTTTGGTCTTTACCTGCTCCAAAATAATTGAACGTTGCGCCTCTACACCTTCTTTGAAAATGCTTTCAGGAAACACTTCGTACGGCGTTATCAGTCCGTACTCCAAATCACCTTGGTAAAACGCTTGTTCAAACTTTTGTTCATTGCCTTCATCATCAACCGTAACGACTTTTTCGGTGGCGTATTTCTCACCCTTGTCCTTATCCCACCACGATAACCAAAAACAGTTACCGCACAATTCATTCCACTGTATTGCGGTATTTTTCTTGGTGTCAAAATCGCTTGAAGTCTGCAAATACTGCAATATCGTAGTTGATGTTTCAGCCTTTGCGTAGTCCTCTAACTCGTTCGTTCGTGGATTTACTTTCATTCGATAGTTAATCTTTTTCAGATTGGCAATTCGCGTATCTATTAACGGTGCAATCTGATTAAACGTTTCACGTTCCAACCAATCGTATACAGGCTCCAACTGTTCGATTTCGCGACTGTATGGGTTAAAATCGCAATACTGATTACCGACTAAAAAATTAGCGTTTAAATGCCATTGTGTTTCCAATGCTGAACGTGCTGAACGTCGTTTCTCTAATTCTTCGTGAATATTTGCGATAATATCTTCTTTGTACAGCTGATTTCCGTCGTCGTCGGTGTCAATTACTCTGTCAACTTCTTCATCATCTGTGCTTTCACTGTTAGGTGGTGAAAACATACTCTTTACGCTCGCTTTTATGCCCTGCAATACAGGTGAATATCTTAAATTCATTATTCATCACCCACCTTTGCGTCGTTCTTACGCCACCTATTCAAAACGGTTTTATGCCTGCTGATAGGCTGTTTTGGCTCATCGGCTTTGATGTTGTTGTATTCGGTCATATTTCTACACATCAACCTGTTATACAGGTCTTTGCGTTCGATATGTTGTACTATCGTCATTCCTACTATGGTTAATGTTTGAATAGCTGTAACGCATAGCAGAAACCCTGTTACATTCATAGCCACTCCCCCTTAACTAACTTGCAAAATACTCTCAATCAATGTTTCTTTGCCAGCGTTTGCGTTGATACCCATTTCCTTTGCGATTTTTTTCAAATCGTTGTATTTAACGCTGTCCAAATACTCTTTTGTATATGGAATAGGCTTTTTTTCCGCTGTTTCTTCCACGTTTTTAGCTGTTTTCTCTATTCCACCGTGGAAAAATAGTAGTGGCGGTGGTACTGATACCGTCTTTTTCTCTGCTGACGGGTCGTATTCTGCAACAGCTTTAACCGCTTTTTTCAAACATTCCTCGCAAATTATGACGCTGTTACCGAATTCATTTGTGTTTGTCAGTGAATATGTATCGGTATTCTTACACCCTCTGACTTCACATTTTCTCTTTATTCTCTTGATTTTCATAATTAGAAATAGCTCCTCCTTTTTTCTAATCTGCCTTTTAATGCTTTCTCTCTGTACTTTTGTACCGCTGTCTTTTCCTCTTTTGGTGGCTTTGACGGTGATGTGAATTGCAACACGAAATATCGCAACGCGTCAGGTAAATGTGTTATATCGTGTGGCTCTGTCGCACAGTCCGTCGGGTGTTTGGTATCACGTTGCAGTGATGTTAAACAGTCGATTAATTCAATGCAGTTATCGAATATCATCAATCGGCTACTGCCGTTCTTGACCTGTAATAAATCTTTGACCGCCAACCAACCTGCCTCACGGTTATTTGAACTTTTCAACAGTGGCAAACCGCCCTCACGGAACAAATCCGCCTTTGTCTTACCGCTTTCTTGTGTTCGTCCCCACATATCAGGTGGGGCGGCGGTGTATTCTATTCGTTCGTCAGTCGGCGTCAGATTGACTATTTCCCCTGCACCGACTGAAATAACCTTATTGCTTTCAGCGTACTCGCGGTAAACATAGTAGTTACCGTGTTCGTCAATAGCCACCCATACACACGCCAAACAATCCAAGCCGTAGTCCATACCACGATATTTACGCCAATGTTTAGGAATTTGAAACGGTTTAACAATGTGTATTGACCTATCAAATTCGTTGAAATACCGTCCCTCAAGCAAGTCCCAACTGCCGTCACGCCACGCCTCTCGCAGTCCGTCGGGCAGGTTATTTAACATATCAACATAGCCTGTATCTGTTTCCAATAACACCGCATTATCAAACACCGTCGCTGGAATGAACAGATAGTCGTTAGGATTTTCAGAATTACGGTATTTTTTTGACACAAACAGACGTTTAACCCATTCGTGACCGACACCACCGGGATTACAGGTCAAATACATTCGTTTTGGAAATGGATTAGCACCACGAATACACGCAGTCAGTGTTGAATACTGATATTCAGTAAATTGCGTAGCTTCGTCCATAAAAATGACGTCATACTCGATACCCTGATATTGATTAACGTCGCCCTCACTGTCGCAATACCCCATTTCCAATAACGAACCGTTATTGAAATAGAAACATTTTTCCTGTTTGCTATATCTTGCTATGCCTTTTAGCAACGGCTCCAGTTCACGAACGTGGTTACGCTCCAAATCCCTGTATGTCCGTCGCAGAAATAACATTTTTATACCCGCATATCTGATAGCCAACAGCACTGCTTTCATTCTGACCGCCCACGACTTTCCGCCACCTCTTGCTCCGCCGTACATAATCATTCTGTTATGTGCGGTGAAAAACTGTTCCTGTTTCGGATTTGTGCGTGATAGGTCTAATTTCAGACTATTCTGCATATTTCATCACGTCCTGTGGCATTTTAATTTCAATCGTCGTGTTTTCTGTCGATTGACCCTGTGCCAATGCACGTTTGTCGTACAGTGTACCTACCGCCGTGCTTATTTCACTTAGCTTGTGCAGCTCTATTGACCTTATCTTGGCTAACAGTTCTTTTTTTTGTGTTGCCGTCATTTCATCATCTTTTGCTACATCATCTAATAATCTGTCTAATTCCTGTTGGCGCTTTAGTGCCGTTTCCATACGCCTGTTAATCAGTTCTGCACCGTTTTCAATAGCTCTACTCGCCGTTTCGATGAAACCCTCGCGGACCTCTCGCCGTTTTTCTGCATATTCGTCCATATCAGGCGGATGTCGTCGCCACCACGATTTTAACGTGTTTACGGGAATACCCATTTTGCGTGATACTAATTCCCAATTTCCCAATACCGTGTATTCCGCAAATGCCTGCTCACGGTCGGCGTCTGTATATGTTCTCTGTTTTGCGATGGCTGACACCCCCTTTTTTGTCAATTTAATATTTCCGTCCCCACCGACAATCAGTGAAATATTAACCCACCGTCACCACGACGGTTCTACCTACTATATGTAGTAAATCAAATCTATCCCCCACACTATTTCCCAATTTCGGTATTTTTGCATTTTGTACATATTACATAAATCATCATAGGAATATATGTATACTTTTCATAATCTTATTTAACTTTAGCATAAAAGTATTGACTTTGGCATAAAAGTATGCTATACTATAATCAGAAAATAACAAAAGAGGTCAGCCGAAAGGCAAGAAAGGAAGATTAATTATGAAAAAGAGATTAATTTACGGAGAAACAAACGCATACGACATTATCATTAGCATTGACGAAGAAGGACGTTGCAGATACGTCACAGTCAAAGAATGGTTCCCGAATTTAGCTGACTGTGATGATGACGAAAAAACTGAAAAAGCAGAAGAATTTTTAAGAACTATTGAAGATGATAGCTCTTGGGAAAACGACAGTTACGAATTATCAGCAGACGAAGTATTAGAATATGTAGACATCATCGCTGAAATTGAAAAAGAGCTATAAAAACGCAATTCCGACGCATTTCGGTGCGTCGGTGCAATGCAGAGGTGCAATATGATAAAAAAATGTATAATCTTTGGAGGGTTATCATAGATAATTAAAGGAGGAAAATAAAATGTTAAAAATAATTAAAGGAAGAAAGTACGATACTGACACTGCACAAAAGGTGTGCAGTTATGATAACGGCTTGCCGTCGGGCGATTTTGACGCCCTTTGCGAGCAACTGTATGTAAAGCGTACAGGTGAGTTTTTCTTGTACGGATATGGCGGTGCAAGAACCACCTATGCTGAAGCCGACGGCAATATGTGGACTTCAGGTGAAAAAATCGTTCCACTTTCCGAAGCTGACGCAAAGGCGTTCGCTGAAGAACACGCTTCACCGGAAGTGTACGAACAGTACTTCGGTGAAGTGTCAGAGGGTGATACCTACCGAACAACAATAACCCTTTCTGGAACAGCAAAAAAGAAACTTCAATCGCTTGCTCTCGAAAGACGCGAAAATATCAGTCAGGTTATTGAAAGACTGATTGAAAACGCATAACAAAAAAGACGGTTGCCGTTTGGTAACCGTCTTTTTTAGGAATAAATGAAAAAATATAATATCTCTCAAGTGAGCATATATATTATATCACATTTTCTACCGCAAGTCAAAGTGAGTTAAGTTATACCGAAACCGTTTATAAAATTCTCGTTTTAGGTTGAATAATCGTTTCGGGTGCAATCCGTATTGCATTTGTATGTAGACGTGATTGACGGAGCTGTCCGTCAGAAATTTATACAACGCTTGATAGTCTTCCCCTGCCACTTCAAGACACATATTCAGCACTGCCTTATCTTGCTCCGGCAGTCGTCTTGCGTTCACGCACAGAAAATATATCAATCCCTGCGTATTGTAGTTTATTCCTAACCTATCTAATGTTCTTGAAAATCTAAACTCCGTCAATCTCCTGTCCTCCTATTTGCTATACAATATCCTTCCGTCGTAATAGAATGTCATACCGCATTCTTTTCTTACGACCTCTTTAACTTCTTTCAGCTTGCCGTCCTGCATACCCATTAAAACCTCCTTTATTGCCTGCCCTAATTCTGTTATACGTTTCTTTTTCCAATTCAGCATTGAATAAAACGTATATAGAATTATCGGTGCATTGTTTTTCATTGCACACGTAACCATTTTAATACGGTCTTGCTCGGCAGTGCTTGTTTTGATTTTCAGTGGGTCAAAATCGTTCATCAGTTCTTCATAATCAAAATCGCACTCATCTTTTAATTCTTCTGCGAGTTTATCAATATCGCGTTCACGGTTATACACAACCCCAATATATCGAATAACTCCCTCTATGTATTGACACACGCGTTTTTGACCCCATTTGCATTTTATACGCAGATACCACGCACCGACTACTACAAGATTGACAACACCCTCTGTTGTAACTTCGTTTTCAACAATCTTGTACGACTGCAATGCTTTCTTTCTATTGAATTTCTTAATACCGCGTTTCTTTGCAATTTCATCAAAATTTTTTAATATTCTTTCTTCTTCGGCGTTCTTTATCGCCTGTCTTACGGCTCTGCGTTTTTGTTTTAGTTTCTTCGCTGTTTTATCCATATCAACACCTCACCAAATTCGCCCTAACCACGTCAGGGTTTCTGTCTACAATCTTTGCTATTTCAAAATAGGACAAACCATTGTCTCTTAACCTTTTCATTGTATCTAATTCTTTGTTGGTTACTCGTGTCTTTTTCTTGTTTTCAGAATTGCTTGCTTTATCCGGTACATATTCCGGACGCTTTTCAATCCTATACGAATCGTACGTCTTGCGGTGTACCTTTTCAGTGGTCCAACCCTCAACAGGCTGAAAGCAACTGCTCCACGAACAATCGCCGCAAGCTTTTTGACACGTCCAACATAATTGTTCTTTAGCCATTGTCTTGCACCTCATCTAATCTCTGCTGGTACTCCGTGAAGTACCACGTTAGTTCATCTTCAAATGTTTTAATCGCCTCTTCTGCTTTTTCTCTGGTCGTGAAGAAAACAGTGCCAAAGTTGTGAATTTTCAAAAAACACCGTGGCTCAAGTCCTATATCGTGTCCGCTACCGTCTTTGCAATGATTATAACCGATAGTCCACTTTTCTTTGTCCCAATCTTTTTTTGATACAGGTTCATCGTTCAGCGCTTGCCACTGACGTAGTTTACGCAACAACCTATCAGCTTTTGCGTTGTTTTCTGCTATTTTTTCGTCACTGTAATAGTTTCCATCAAAATACGCAGCCTTATCCGTTATAAGTCCCACATCACATGTATCATCTACACCACCAAGCACATTAACGGAATAGTATTCATCTCTATACTCAACTTGTTCATAACCCGTATTTTTTTTAGCAATCAAACCTAACTCTTTCGCTTGTTCTTTGCTGATTTCAGCCTCAATCGTCTTGCCATTCGCTTTAATTTCAACTTTCATTGTTTTATTTCTCCTTTATATAATTTCATAACTTTTTATTGTCACTTGTTTTTCAACATATTTAACTTTATACGGCTGGTTAAAAAACTCGTTTTCTTGACACTCTGTCAGACCCATCAACCAATCAACAGCATATAACTGTCCATCAACATCTATAATTGTTTGTATCTCTTTTTGCCAACGATGGTCATTACCCTTTATCTCGTCAACAAAATCGCCCTCATATACCAATTTTTTTATTTCTTTTTCAGATAACTCTTCTCCGTTTTTTAATTTGTTTATAATATCATTCATTATTCTATCTCTCCTTATCCTATTTTGATAAATACTCCATTTTTCTTGCTGTCTGCCGATGAACTTTTGAGATACATTATCTCGTCTATACGAACACCGCTTTCTTCCCCGTAACAATCTTCGGGATAAATTATAGATACATTCGCTTCTTCCGGTACACTATTCAATATTTCTAACATTTCTTTAACTTTCATTTTGTCCCTCACTTTCCGGTAGTTCAATACCATATTCCATTAATTTATCAACTACTTCATTTACACATCTTTTGCCTAAATTTCTTACATTCTGCAACTGCTCAACACTCTTGATGTCACCGAGTGTTTTCATTCCGGCACGTTTCAAGCAGTTATATGTTCGTACAGAAAAATCGCAATCTTCGATTAACACCTTTGTAGGCTCGTTTGCTCTTTCCATTCTGCCTTTCATTGCGTTTAATACTGCCATAACGCAACTTTTGCAACGGATATATCCCTCTGCATATGCTCTAACTTCTTCGGGACTTTTTCCACTTGTATCGGAACTTTCAAACTTAAAGCGTCTGCACATATCCATTAAATTATATATATCTTTAATTGTCATCTTCTATATCCTCCTCCAACAATGCCGTAAGCAACAATAAATAATTGATACTATCACCTATCTTTTCTGCCCACATTTCTTTCGATATTGCCTTGCCTTGCTCGTAATCATCTATCAAATCGTACACGCTGACAGTATGTTTTGCCATCATACCGCCCAATGCTTTTACAGGTGTGCATTTCTGCAATTCGCCTGCTACTTTGAAATTATGCAACCTGTCGTCCGTTGCGTATTCTTCTGCTTTACTGCATAGAACGCTTTTACACGTTTCTATGCGTTTGTTTATGATATTTTCAAATTGTTCAGTTCTCATATCGTCACCTCTTATTCGCACGGCTCATACTTTTTCTGAAACACATCAGGCTTACACGGGTAATATTCCCCTCGTAGTCCTCTGATGATGTAGTCACCTGTGCTTGCTACCATATCGCCCTCTAAGGTTTTTATTATCAATACTCCGTTTGTAATAATAGCACTTTCATTTTTTACAAATCGCATAATCTCTTTTACATTTCTGCCTGTCCATTTCGTTGCTTCTATTTCACACGGCTTTGTTCTAAACTTCATTTTTGTTCCTCCATTAATTTCAACGTTCTTTTCAGTTTTTCGTCTGCAATTTCATTTATTGTGTCATTGTCAACATTAAATAAATATTGCAACTGTATCATCATTACAATTACGTCCGATAATTCTTCCTCTATGCTGTCTTGAACTTCAGACATTAATTTTAGTACAGACTGACCGCCTTGCGATATTCTCAAATACTTAGTCAACACTTGTGTTAATTCAGCCATTTCTTCAATCGCTACCGGAATTTGCTTTATACCATAGTGTTCCGCTACGTCTAACCAATCTCGCTTTTTGTATATCGGCATAACCGCGTTTTCTTCCAAATACTTTAGCGTGTGTAACCAATTTGCAAGTTGCTTGTGTTCTTCTGCACATTCCGAACAGTTTTTAGTTGCGACCTCTTCACAACGTTCTATTGCTTCATCGAGTGTCATAGTCTTTGATTTTATTTCTGTCGTTGAACGCATATTCCAGTTGCTTATTACGCTCTCTTCTTCTACTGCCATGCAACTTCTTGCACTGCATTGGTGACATTCTATCTGATAATAGCCACAATATGATTGATATAATTCCGCCTCGCCTCCGCAGAACGGACACGGCTTTAATTCATTATACATTTTCTTTTTCCCCTTTCAATTCGACCCATACAAGCTCTACTGTTTCTTCGTCCTCATACGAGCCGTCACAATAGACGGTTCTACTGTGTTCACGTAACAATACACCGTTTTGGTCGTGGTAAATACACGTTACTGTGACATACGTTCGCTCGGTAGCGTTCACATCTCTGTCCCACGCCTCTGCTGTAAATCTGTCACCGACTTCGATAGTTTCAAAATCTTTCCTGTACAACTCGATGCTCTCGCAATTTGTATAATACGCATATACAGGCTTTTCTTTTATCAACCTTGTTTTCATCTGCTTACTCCTCCAATTCATCTATTTTTTGAAAGATATAATCTACTGCAGACTTCAAATCATTACCAACACTTTGAATGTTCTGTGGTGTCAGTTGTGAACCGACAAGCATTGTGTAACAAGTCTTTTCACTTGGTAATGCGATATTCAACGCTAAGCTACTTATCAATGCTATAATGGGTATTTTAAACCACTTACTAAAGCATTGTCGTTCCTCTTCTTCGTCAAGATATTCATAAAGACTAACAACTACTACAACTCCCGTTACAAGCATAACTATAAACAATACAGTTTTGAAATTGTCGCACAAATTAATTAAATAAATCAAACTCGGTTTAATTAATGGTGTATTCATTACTCATTCGCTCCTTTGAATATTGGTTTATACTTTTCGCCTATCGGCGTGTTATACAATCCGCACGCCTCATATTTGCTACGCCAGTTTGTATTAGCCTCTCTCGTTATACCATACGCCTTGCATTTGCAGTGATGTTTTCCGTCAACTGCTATTGTTGTGAAGTTACAGCAATTACGGCATAGCACTCCTTCCATTTCGCCGTATTCTCGATACATAGCACCGATTTTAATTCTCTTTTTCTTCGCCATTTTCTTCCTCCTCAAAATCACTAACCACTTTTATAATTCTTATAATCACTTTCATAATAGTTTCATTTTCTGTGTAATTACTGCTATATTCAGTATGCAGTAATGCGCTTGCTCTACCCATTTCATAGTAATGAGCCATAAAATTCATGTTAAAAAACGAATTTTTTTCTGGAAATTGATTAAGCATTCTTAATCTGTATTCTGTTTGCTTGAGCATTATATCTTGAACTGCCTCTTTTGCGTCTTTCGAGTTGCGGATCGAGGCAATGCAAAGGTCTATAAATTTTAATTTATTAAAATCTAAATTTTCTGTTTTTGCTTCGCCTAAATATTCTTTGAATATCTTGCGAATAATATCATCGAAATCATACGGCAAACGCGTATTCATTTCTATTTCCACGTCCATTGGTAATTTAATAGTCATTTTCTATCCCCCTATTCTGTGTATAACTCTTTGTTCTTCGTGTGTTCCGCGATTGTAGCGAGGAACTGCGCGTTGCACGGCTTAACTTTGTTGTAACCAACACTGTTGCCAAAGTATTTTTTAGCCATTTCGGGGCGAATATCATAAAACGTCACCTCTATTGCGTGGCGAATATTTCGTTCCACCTGACTTTGTGTTTTGCCAACATTTTCAGCCAACTGTCGATATATATCCGTTTGCTTTATTTTTTCGTTGTTTAACATTATCACAACGGCTTGTCTGATTAGGTCATAGCCTGCCAAATGACACGGTGTACCTAATTCCATTAATATCTTTGTTATTTCTTTTTCTTCGTTCATTTTCTTATTCCTCCTAAAAATAAATTAATCCATACCCTCATACAAACTTTTGTTGACCGAAATATCATCAATATTTGTTTCGTGTATTGCTGTTGCTATCTTCAACTTTGTTTCTCTGCACGGCATATATCCATATTTGATATATCGTATCATTCGCTCAAATGTTGACATTGGGAACAGTATTTTGTCATCGACTACCAATCGTTTTGTATGTAGGTGTTCAAAAAACTTATCGTCGTACATTACTTTATATTCAATATGTTTTCCGTCGTCCTCCGTTACCTCTTCTTTGAAATACGCAAACTTTGATATAGTAAAATCAAAATTTTCTAACATCGACTTTGCGTCATTGAAATTTTTACGACATAACTCCAATACCAACCCACTGTCTATATGCTTATATGCCTTGACATTGTCGTTTTCGTAGTAAAAATTATATTGCACTGCCAATGCGTTATCGCCTGTATATCCTTCTGTCTGACTGTCGAAGTATTCCACGGCACAATAAAATTCTTCCTCGTTATCAAAAAATATATCTATGTCCTTTATCTTTTCACCGTTGAAAATGTTTTTAAAGCAGCCGCCCGCTATGTATCCTTTATGTCCCATCATAAACTTATCCAAAAAATTCAACATATGAAAATTTTCTCTGTCTTGTTTAATTATCATCGTTTTCCTCCATATCAATCCACGTTATCCCCACTGCATAAGCCGCCCAAATGTCACTCTTAAATCCATAAAACCAATCGGGACATTTCTTTGTCCCTTTTCCGTTCTTTAGGTCGTGCTTTGCAAATCTGTCTATCAAAGCCCTGCGAATAGTTGCGTCGTTGGCTTTCATACTGTGACAGATATTTATTTTTTCGTCTTTGCGTGTTATGTACTCAACATCCTTTTGCAGTTGCTTTGCTTTCTCAGTAAATCTGCCTATCCAAACACACGTTTCAAACACTTCACGTCCAACCGGCATACCGTAGCACGCCACCATTTCAATAATAACAACGTCTACTTGATATACTCTTATCAGACGTTCAAAACTGTCTAACAATTCGTTGTTATCCGTCTTTCCGAAGTCTTGTGGTTTCATCGTTTCTCCGTCAACAATGCACCAACCGCTTTGCATATTGCCGGGGTCTATAGAAAATACAATCATTACGTTTTCTCCCTCATTATTTTTTCAAGTTCGTCATAATCAAGGTTATCGTCTCTGTTAATGCTAAGCTCATTTTCATTGCCTTTATACGCTCGCTTTGCACTTTGTACTTCCGCAAGCGTGGTACGTCCTGCGTTAAAGTGATTACGCAATATCGCCTCTATATACTTGTAATTACGTTTGTTGTTCTTTACAGCTTCGCTTATAGCATATTCAACGACATCTTCTGACATAGCATTAAGCCAATCATCTAAGCCTTGCAGTGTAATCGGTGTCAAAGGTGCTATATTGTTCTCATATAGCTTAACAATTCTTACAGGCAGACGTGGCAGTTCCCTTTCTTCTACTCTCTTTTCTTTTACTTTACTTTCTTCTACTTTCTTTTGTTCGGAAATGTTTACATTTTTGCTTGAAATGTTTACATTTTCATTTAAAATGCGTACATTCTTATAAATTTGGTCGACTTTAATTAAGAGGTACTCTTTTCTGACTTCAACTTCTTTACGGCGACTGACTGCCTCGAAGTATCTTTCTTGTATGCCTCTCGAAGTCAAGATTTGATACTTGTCATAAAGTTCACTGTCAAATATACCTCTTTTAATCGCGGCTCTCACTATTTCGGACACGGCATCACCACCCAAACCTACATTCTTTCCGAACAATAATGCAACGTCTTCTGTCCATTCACAATAGTAACCTTGCTGTCCGTATATCTTTTGGAACAACTTAACGACTATCGCAAACCCTTTCAGTCCAAATTCAGCCTCGATTAATTCAAATTTATCATCTAAATGTACGTTCAGCGGAAAGTAGTTAATTCCGTTGTTCATACACTACACCTCTTAAAACGGCAAATCTTCTTCATCACCGATTGTTGCAAAATCCTCACCGTATTGACTGTTTAAATCATCTAAACCGCTATCAGACAAATCGGTATTACTGCCTGTACTGTTTTCAGATTTTGAACCGGTAAAGTATGCCTCATCTACAATAACTTCTGTCGCATACTGCTTTTTACCGTCATTACCGTCCCAACTTCTCGATTGAATACTTC
>OLPN01001085.1_pt1 | contig 26017 bp, 30 predicted proteins | sample 1672601 | NCBI WGS metagenome assembly OLPN01 (sample SAMEA3136704, study PRJEB25190) | human gut metagenome | reverse complement strand
ATTTATAGAGATCAGTAAGATGCAAGAATGACGGTTTTTCGTTGGCTGAATAATAACATAGGATGTATTGAAATGTGGTACATTAATTGGATAACCATTGTCTGAATAAAGCTGAATAATAACATAGGATGTATTGAAATAAGAAAAAGCAAAAAAGAATAAAATACTTTTGATGTGTTGAATAATAACATAGGATGTATTGAAATACGGACAATGAAGGACAAAAGGACTCTTGTGACAACGTTGAATAATAACATAGGATGTATTTTTTTATATGTGAAAATTCTTTCTTAAAATTTCTCTCATATTTATTATGAAAAAAAACAACACAGGCAAAAAAGGAGAGTATATATGTTACAAGATAATATTATTTTAAAAAAAGTAATCGTTCATGTGTCTCAGCCATCCATTGGAAAATATAAAGCATCCGAAGAATGTATTGACTTGGGAACAGATTTTACGGAATTTTTAAAGAAGCAGATAGAAAAGATGACAGAATCTGATGATGCTGTAAAGATCGATCTGAATCATGCTGCAATTACCATTAATCTGGATAATTTTGAAAAAAATACAGCCAAATTAGGAGAAGAACTCTATGATATCTGTTGTGATAGTGTCAAAATCCCAGATGCAGATTTAGTATTCCTTACTTTTACTAGTGAAGGAACTGATTATTTTGGAATGTTGAAAATGGATTATAAACCATTCTATGGACATCAGAAAGGAAGCACAGAGGTTGTCACAAAACAGGTTATGACTAATACATGTAAGGAAGCTTTTATCGTAAATATTGATACATTGAAAGGTGTTCTGCAGCAGAAAAAATATGAGATGCTATCTGGAGAAAAGATCTTTTATCTATCTGAAATGTTCTTAAAGATCACAACCGGATTAAGTCCCAAAAAAAGTTTTGGATATATGATGCAGGCAATCTTAAAAGCAACAAAAGAAAAAAAATTAGAAGATCAGTTAAACATTCGTTTACAACTTTGGAATATGTATCAGGATGATGGAAAATTTAGTATCCCTACAGTTAGTGATCAGATCTTTGGAGATGATACCTCAGGAAAAACAATTTTTGATGATCTTATGGAGAAAAAAGACCTTTCTTATGAATCTTTTGAAATTAAAAAAGAAGCAACTGTGAAAAAATTAGAATATCAAACGATCATCTTAGATGAGATTGAGATCAAAGTTCCTATCTCTGAGATCTTAAAAGTGAAAGAGAAATACTTGCCAGATGGGAATCAGATGGTCGTTGACTTTGAGGACCGAAAATTAAAATGACAAAGAGAGACAGAAAGTTATTAACAGCTTTTTTAAGAAAATATTTTCAAATTGAAAAAGACGAGATCATGGAAGAGGATGGAATGTATCACTACTTTGATCACGGAAGGAATCTTTCAGGATGTACGCTCTTTACAGATTGCAATTGGAAGAAAGACAGGAATTTTGATTCCGAAAAAGATGATCGATGACGCACTGTTTCTGTAAAAAAATATAAAGAAGTCGAAAAACAATTAAGGCATGGTGTCTTCCATGTCTTTTTTTGCATGTTTCATAAAAATCTTATATGTGAAAAATCATCGAATTAAAATCTTTCATATTTATATTAGAAGATTTTTTTATGGAAAGGAGTATGAAAATGAAGTTTATATATCGGCTTTTTTGGACAATGTCAATCATGTCTTGGATGCTATTTCTATACATATTGAAAAATATTCAATCAACTGGATTCGAAATTGCTTGCATTCTTGTAGGATTTTTCGTTGTAGTATCTCCATTGATCGCAATATTCTTTGCAAAACATCTAAGTCATGATTGTATCAATGGGTGTTCTGAGGTTCAATGTGTGGATCGAAAATGTGTATTGGTGATATGTTGGATTTCTTTGATCGCTTGTATTACAGATACCTCAATGTTATTTTGGATGAATTTTGCAGCATTTTTTGTTTTGCTGTATCGAACAGAAATGATGTATTTTCATCCAATGCTGATCCTTCTTGGCTTTCATTTTTACGAAGTCCAGACGAATGAGGGAACTTGGATGAGAATCATCCAACGAGGAAAAATTGTACGAAATGCAAAATACGTGGTTTCTGATAACTTGTACCGATTAAGTGATTACACATATATCGAACTGTAGAAAGGAGAAAGGTTATGTCAAAAATGACAGTCGGAGATTTTAAATACCAAAATCGGAAAATGAAAAAAGTCTCAAAAATCATGGATACCGTACTACGTATCGTGTTTTATGGAGTCTTGTTTGGATTAATGATTCAGGAACGTAATCTTTTCAGTGGAATTGGATGGGCTTTTATGATCTCAGCAGAAATCATTGGAAATATTCCAGATATTCGGGAGATGAAATATAAGAGTGGAAAGATCATCTCCATGGGATTATGGATCATAGGAATCTTTATCTTTGCAATGTTTTGGAAATAAGAAAGGAATGTATCATGAAAAGAAAAGAACTTGAAAAATGGTATACCATTTGTATTATCATTTGTTCTTTCGTATTGATCGAAAATATTTGGTATGCTGTAACGTTTACTCCTGATATTCGTAAAGAAATTTTGTATGGAATTATGCTGATTGTCAATTTTTTTTACCTTTTCTTTAAGCAATATAAGAAAAGCGAGATTCCTACATGTTTTTATATTTTCTCAAGTGTGCTGGATTTCGTGTATATGTGTTCTTGGTTTGTGTAGGAGCTTTGGAGATGAGAGAAGTAAAACAAATTACACCAAAAGAAAAAAACGAAAGGAGATGAAAAGAATGTTAATTCTGTTGAAAGACGAAGATAGAGTCATTAATACACAATGTATCAGCGAGATATTCATCCGATATGACAATAAAAAATGTGAATATGACTTAATTTGTACTCTAAATCAAGCTGTTAGTGGATGCAATCAGAAAGTGCTCGGAAGATTTGAAAGTCAGGAGGATGCTGCTGCTATTTTGGAAAATATAGTGAATCAGTATGGAAGGGGACAAAGAATATACAAGATGGGAGAGAAGTAAAAATGTCAATAACACAATTGTATATGAGATTAACAAAGATGCCGATAACTCAATTGTATATCATTGTATCCATTTTTGTTGTAACGATCCTCTTTTTATCATATTTGTTTTTTAAAAGGAAACATAAAAAAGAGAAAAAAGAAAAGGGTAAAAAATGAAGTATGTATCATTAATCATTGCTGTTTTGATCATTGAATTGTTTATCATCATAGGTTGTTTCATAGCCAGATGGAAAAACAAGAACAATGTAGATGTGGATCATCGAAGGAAGATCGAAAATATTACATTATTAATCTTTTGGATGTCTTTGTTTACAATTGTTGTGATCATGACGGGAATTTTGCTAAAAATAATGTAAGTAAAGGAGAAAAAGATGTTAGTAAAAGATTTATTAGAACAGACAAAAGAAAGTATTCTGATTGAGAGATCTATTCAGTTAACAGAGTTGCCATATGATATTGTGAACACTCGTGCATCCAGGAGAAAGGCAGAAAAGCAGCTTCAAAAGAAATACAAAAAACTGATCGCTGCGATCTTAAGATTAGATCCGGTTCTCTCAGGAGAAATGATCACTTTTGATATGGATGAGGGTGACTTTATGAAAAATGGAGAAATGCTACCTGTAAAATTCATGGATTGGAAAAAACTCTTAGGCATGGATATTTGCTTAGATGGACATGATGAAAATGATCAGCAGTGGATCGCAGCATTTATGATCCGATATATGACCTGGTATCACCAGAAATATTCTGATTGTGGAAAATCAAAGTATCAGATTAGAGAAGAAGCAGCTGGAGAGATCAAAGGAAAGAAATTGTTGGAAAGAATGGTCAATAAAAAATAGTTTCGTAACCAGGTTGTAAACCGTATGGAATCCCATACAGTTAGAAAATGTTTTGGTAGGGACATTAATGCCCTTACCAGATTTTTTCCATCGTCCATTTTTTTTATGAAATCTCTCATATTTACAATGGAAGTATTTTTTTTATACATCAAATTTTTTGTGAAAGGAGAAAACATTATATGCGTAAAAAAAAGGATCAACAGAGGCAGGGGCAAGAGATAAAAGCGCAAAATAATCAATTAAAATCACGCCGTACAAAAGGTAAAAAGCCTAAAAAACATAAAAAACAAAAAGGTTTTTTACAATACTTGAATCCAAAAGAAATGGAAACAGAGATCATTGGGTATGGTTATCAGTATTCTCTGAAATCTTATCTGATCACTTTATTCCTGAGTTTGGCTGTCGTTGTTGCAGTTTGTAGATTCTTTCAGCTGACACCAAAATATATGGCGATTCTGATCGTGATCTTTTGTTTTTCTTTGCCTGTGATCATTGTCGATCAGTTTCGATTCTTGTATGAACAGAAGCGCTTTCGACAGTCTGTAGACTATATGGAACAGATGATCTATTCTTTTAAAAGAAAACCAAAGATCTTAGAAAGCTTGCGGGATGTATTATCGTTATCTGATGGAAAAATGGCTGAATGCTTAAATCAGGCAATCGAAGCAATCAATCGTGGAGACTCTTATGAAGATGCTTTACTACCGATCGAAAACGAATATGGATGTGAAAGAATGAAAATTTTACATGACTTTCTGATCAAAGTAGAACGTCAAGGTGGAAAATATCAGTCTACATTGAATATTATCTTAGATGATATCCATAGTTGGACAGAACGTACATATTCTTTCCAGAAAGATCGTAAAGTAGTAAAAAACAGTATCATCATTTCTCTGGTTATGGGAGTTATGATCACAGCAACAACAGTGATTTTGTTCTCTCGAAATAAATCCATGTCTCCGATTCTTAAGATGGAAGCATATCAGATCGGTTCTTTTTTGGTCTTAGGAGTTATGATACTGCTGTTTGCTTTTGTACAGAAGAAATTAACTGGTAGTTGGCTGGAAGATATTCATGATACAAATGAAAAACAGATTGACAAAGACTGGAAAAATTTCCGTAAAGAACGAAATGTAGGAAAAGAGATTATGCAGAGTGTTTTTGCCACACTTATATGTAGTGGACCAGTTATTATCTTTGGTTTATGGCAGTCAAGCAAGATCTTTATCATCGGTGGAATTGTTTTAGCGATCGTCATCTTCTTTGTTCCAACAGGAAATGGAAATGCTGCAAAGAAGCGTTTGATCAAAGAATGCGAAAAAGAATTTCCGGGATGGATTCGTGGAATTGCATTAGACCTACAGACAGACAATGTCTATATGTCTTTAAGAAATTCTGCACCAAATGCTCCATATGTATTTCGTAATGAAATTTACAAACTACTGGATGAGATTGAAAAAGATCCAACTGGAATTTTACCATATCAACATTTCCTAGAAGATCTGGAAGTACCAGATATCCATTCCATTGTTAAGATGTTATATTCTTTAAACGAAGTAGGAAGTGATGATGCAGAAACACAGATCAACAGTCTGATCGTAAGAAACAATGCTTTAATTGAAAAAGCAGAGCGCCTGAAAGATGCAGATAAGGTAAAATTGGTAAAACAGATCACATGGCTTCCAATGTTAACTTCTACCGCAAAGATCTTTTTGGATATGGGATTACTTATCATGTTCCTGTTCCAGATGATGGGAAAATTGCAGTAGATATGCATTTAAGAATAGCATATTTTTGAAAAAAATTAGACTTGGAAAAGATTCTGAGTCTTTTTTTTGTGTGTAAAAGACAAGCTGCAGAAAACACGAAAGAAATGGATAAATTTCAGACAAAAGGAAAGAGCCAGTACTGCAATACCAGCTCTTATCGTCATGAATGAGTACCTTTAGGAAAATCATTCATATGAAATTATAATAATCATTTCAACCCAAAAACAAATGATCATAATCATTGTGATCAGCCATAAATAAAGACCGATTACAAAAGTAACAATTGAACAAACATCCGGACGTTCTCATTTCAGGGATCGTTCGGATTTTTTTTGTTCTCACTATAAATATGAGAGATTTGAAAAGTAATATTTCTCACATATAAAAAAAATAAAAGACCAATACGGACAAAATACATCAATCGTACTGGTCCTATGCTTTTCGTGGTTGAAACCACGCCCCTTTATGGGCGGGGCAATTACCCCTTTTTACAACATAATATACAGTTCCATATTTTTTTTCTTAACTCTCATATTTAAAATGAGGAGTTTTTCTACTTCAAATTTTAAAAGAAAGGGGACATTGCTATGGGTGATTTGATCGAAGAATATGGAGAGATCGTAGTTCTTGTTATTTTGGGAATTGGAATCTGTGCTGCATTCATCAAAGTCATAGGGATGATCTAAAGGGAAAAATATTATGGGTGAATTTTTAGATGAATATGGAATGGTCATCCTTTATGTGATCTTTGGGTTGATCGTTATGGGATTATTCGGAATGATCGTACAGTATTTTGTAGAATACGGTCCAGAGTTTATTAATTCATTGGCATAAGAAAGGAGGACTTGAAGAATGCATAATCTTATGGAAGAATACGGGAAGATTGTAATCACTGCTGTGGTTGGAATTTTTATCATTGGACTACTGAGTGGATTTTTATTTAATACCTGGAAAAGTAATGGTATTTATAAGGATACTGGTCATTTATCAGGAAATCAGGAGTTTCAGGCAAAATCACCTTTACCAACCATTACATTAAAAAGTGGAAATAAGACTGTTAAAATGAAACCTGGGACAACTTATAATGCACGAAATAATGTAACTGTGACAGATAGAAAAGATGGAACAATCGCATCCAACAAAGTTAATATCAAAGTAGAACAAGTAGATAGAAATGGAAGAACAACGATTTCTAAATTAGGAACTACAGGAAACACAATATCAGTCAATGCAAATTATCGTTATTACAACATTATTTATAAAGTTACAAACAGTCGAGGCTATAAAGCAGAAAAAAGAATGAAATTATTAGTAACTGGGCGTACAGCTTAGTTTTGGAATGGAGAAAATATGAAGAAGATTTTAATTGGAACTGTTGGCATCTTATTATACAAATATTTACCAAGATCGATCACTTTTATGCCATTAGGCGTTTCGAAAGCAATCCTGTGCATTGCAATGATCGTAGGATATTTTCTGCTCGATGAAAGCTTAGGGAATCTGATCAAACATAAATTTTCATATATAAAATTTTTCTTTTGTGGAATTGGATTATGGGCAGTACAGAGTATTCTTATGACGCTTCTTTTAACGTTTATAGAGGCATTATTTGGGTGGACAATGCCGGCAATGTTAAATGGACAGGATGTAATGTCGCCATGGTTGTATGTTCCGATCGCAGTGATCCTTGGACCATTAACAGAAGAATTTTTATTCCGTGGACTTTTTCAAGAGGGATTGTCAGGCCTATCTGATCATAAAGTATGGCAGGTGACCACTATCATTCTTACAAGTATATTTTTTGGAATATTACATCCGATTCCGGCACAAAAGGTTTCCGCATTTATCACAGGAATGGTCTTTGGTTTTATTTATTATAAGAAAAAAGACATTCGATATGGATGCATGCTACATATTGGAAATAATTTCATGGCAACAATGTTATCATATATCCTTGCTGCTGTGATCATATAAGAAAGGAGCGATCAATTTGAAATCACCAATGAACCTAGCGGTCAGTATTATCATTATCATGTTTGCTTTTTTTATCGGGATGAATTATTCTGTGGCAAGTTTAACAACAAAAAATGCCAGAGAATATCATGAAGAAGTGATTCATCAAATAGAAGCTAGTAACTTTGATTCTGATGTTATCAGTCATTGTATTAGTGATGCTGCAAAAGATGGATATACATTAAAAATCTCAAACGATGGTTTTTATGAAAATTCTTCCAGATACAAAGTAACATTAACATATCATTCTAAAGTAATGATCCTTGGAATCGATCAAACACATGCTTTAGAAGGCTATGCTTTGTAAAGGGGAGGGATTTTATGAGATTAGCAATAGAAACCTTCGTATGCGCAATTTTGATTTCTCTTTTGGTATTACTTGGTATGTTTAACCAACAAGTAGACATGAATACTGGAAATGCAAAACAGTTTTGTTCTTCTGCGATCAATCGCATGGAAAGCGCAGAATTTGCAAACGAAGTAGTTGATCGATGTAAAAGTGATGCAACAGCATCAGGATATCGATTAACAGTTACATCTGCAGCAAGCGGAGATACAACAACTTACACAACAGTTTTAACATATAAGGTGAAAGTGCCTTTATTCCAGTTTGAAAGAGAATATCAGATCAAGCAGGCAGCAGAAGTCAATAATGATTAAGAAGAAGCAGTCATCAGAAATGGTGGCTGTTTTTCTCATTCCATTTTACAGTGTCATTTTTTTTCTCAAATCTATCATATTTAAAGTGAGAACAAAAATAGTGGTTCTTTTGAAATGACTTGTTTCCTTGAAAAGAAAAAGAAAAATGCAAGGTTGTTTGGAAAACAAGTTCTTTCTCAAAAGAAGTGCGTCAGATTTTTTTTCAAATCTCTCATATTTAAAGTGTAAGAGAAAAGTGACAATTATTTTTCTTGAAAAATCTCATATTTGTAATGAATGAAAATTAAAAATGTATGGAAAAAATCATATATTTTTTGATCTTTAAATGTAAATAAACAACAAATATAGAAAAATAAGGTTTCTGCTTTTTGAAAAGTCTTCTAATTCAAAGACTTTAGAAGTTTTTTCAAAGACCAGAAATGGTCCCTAAAAAATAAAAAGGAGGTAACCGAGTAATGGGTGAGTTTTTAGACAATTACGGTAGAATCATCGTTTCAGTAATCATTGTATTAGCGTTAGCAGGATTTGTGGCTGCAACATTTACACCACAGTTCCAGAAAGCTTTAACTGATACATTAAGCACATTCTTCACAAGATCAGGAGCTACAGCAGGCAAACTGATCATGTAATAAAAAAACAGACAGTAGCCATTAACAAAAACTGTTTTGGTACACCTCAAAAAGTCTGTAAATATGGAAGAGCATCATAGCAGAAGTTATGGTGCTTTTTTCTTTCCCATAAAAAATGCCAAATCTCTCATATTTATAATAGAAGGAAACACATTTCAGAAAGGAGATATAAAATTATGAAAGGTGCGATCACAGGATTTATCGTGTGCCTGATCATGGTGTTTTCTGTTTACATCATGCAGGCAACAACTGCAACATCCGTCCGTCAGGATGAGTTGACAACAAATACAAGCAATGCAGTTGACGCAACGATCCAAAGTTGCAGAAACAACAAATATTCTACAGATGATGCAATGGCAAAAGGATTCCAGCAGCATTTAAAAAATCAGATGACAGCAGATAGCAAACTGAAAGTTGAGATCACAGAATGCGATCATACGAAAGGAGTTCTTTCAGTCAAAGTTGTTGAAACATATAAGATCCCAAGTGGAAAAACAAGAACTGTTTCATGTGAGAAAACAGGCGTTGTAGAAGAGTAGATTGTAAGGTCCGGTAAAATCTGGGCCTTTTTGCAACAGGAGAGATTAATGAATGAGATAGAAAATCAGAAAAAAGAACAGTGTACAGAACAGAAACGAGAGATACAAAAGAAAAAGAAACGTAAATATGAGACACCTAAGGCAATCTTTGAGAAATATACTTCAGATCAATCGATCAGTGCCTGTTACAATATTGCGTGTGAATATGGAATGCAAGGTGAGCAAAATGGAATACATGCTCCTGCAGAACATTTACTAAATGATATTCTGATCACAGGAGATATGAGAAAAGATGATACACACTCAAAGCGAAATAATGGCTCTGGTTATGGATGGTCAGAAAATCAGGTTGTAGAGTTAGATTCTGATCATAAGGTAAGAGCGTTAAAAGAGATCAACGTGCAGAGCTACAAAACGATCGATTGTGATGTCATATTACAAGATGGAAACACGGTATATTGGACAACAAAAGCAGGGAATGACAGGATGTGGTCTCATATGGGACGTATCAGTTATAAAAACATTGATCGTCCAAATATGTCATGAGTTTGCAAGTAGTGTAATTTCATATGGAAAAGAGGCTTAGAAATAATTCTGAGTCTTTTTTTTGTGCAGAAATCTTTTGAAAACATAACACTGTCAGATTATTTTTCTCAAATCGCATATTTGAATTGAGGAAATAAAAGTCCGGATGCTCCACGAAAGGAGAATCCTTATGGATATATTCGAAAAATTCGCCGAAACGGCAGTAAATTTCGTTAGAAAATATGTTGTAAAGTTTATAGTTAACAAGCTCTTAGACTGGCTTTGGAAGAAGATCAAACCGAAATTGTTGAAAATCGGTAGAAAACTATGGCAGATGTTAAAAAACAGACGGCAGAAAATACAAAAGAAATGGTTAGATTTTAGGCAAAGAAAAAGAGCCCGTGCGGTAACACAGACTCTGATCTTTGCGACTGAGTATCAAAACGACAATCAGTCATGCATAGTCTTAATTATGATCATTTCAACCCAAAAACAAATGATCATAATCATTGTGATCAGCCATAAATAAAGACTGATTACAAGAATAACAAGTAAACAAGCATCCGGATGTTCTCGTTTTTGAGAATGTTCGGATTTTATTTTGCTTTCATTTTAAATATGAGAGATTTAAAAATAAATATTTCTCATATATAAAAATTTATCAAAAAAAAGCTAACATAGAATCACTGCCAAGACTGTCTATGAATGAATATGCCAGGATCGGCTCTAAAATCTTATATGTGAAAAATATCTTTCAGAAAATCTTGCATATTTACTATAGAAGAAATTTGAAAGGAGTTTTTGTGTCAATAACCACAGACCGTAAAGGTCTGTGGCTTGTGACAAAAGTTACTGGAAAGTTACTGGTCATAAGCCATGAATTGACTAGCCTAAGTTCTTCGGAAACTACGTTACCTGCAAATAGATAGTCACCTATGGATGTTTAGCCTAGTCCATAGCTCTGAGGTCAGTGATTAAACAGTTCTGCGTGGTAGGAACAGTGTTGCTGATATTATAAACTGTAGGATAACATTGGCTAAGGCTATATTACAGATGTTTTACATCTGCGTTATGTGATCAAGTTCACAAGAAAGGAAAGTTACTATGATATATGTACTGAATTATGACAGACAGCCGCTCATGCCGACTGATCGCTGTGGGAGAGTCCGGCATCTGTTAAAAGAAAGGAAAGCAAAAGTGGTCAAGTGTTGTCCATTTACGATACAGCTTTTGTATCAGAATACAAACTACACGCAGCCGATCAGCCTTGGAATTGATGCAGGAAGCAAACATATCGGAATGTCAGCGACGACAGAGACCAAGGAAGTCTATGCTTCGGAGATAGAATTACGAAATGACATCGCAAAACTGTTATCTGATCGTAGAGCTTTACGAAGAGGACGAAGAAGTCGTAAAACAAGATATCGCAAGCCCCGCTTTCAAAATCGAAAACGTGGAGAGAAATGGCTCGTTCCATCAATACAGCATAAGATCCAGACACATCTTGATGCAACAGAAGCGGTATGCAAGATCCTTCCGATCACAAAGATTACTGTTGAAACGGCATCGTTTGATATCCAGAAGATCAAAGATCCTGAGATTAAAGGTACAGGATACCAACAGGGAGATCAACTGGGTTTCTGGAATGTCAGAGAGTATGTATTTTTTCGAGATGGACATACCTGCCAATGTTGTAAAGGAAGATCCAAAGACAAAATCTTAAATGTGCATCATATCGAAAGCCGGAGGACCGGTGGTAATGCACCCAACAATCTCATCACTTTATGTGAGACTTGTCATAAAGGATATCATAACGGAACGGTCAAACTTCCAAAAAGGATCCATCGTGGAATGTCATTTAAGGATGCAGCATTTATGGGAATCATGCGTTGGGCGTTTTATAACGAGCTAAAAACGATATATCCTGATGTTCATATGACATACGGATATATCACAAAGAACACCCGTATCAAGAATGGACTGCCCAAAGAACATTATATCGATGCCCGTTGTATCAGTGGAAATCCGACAGCAGCACCACTTGGGATTGTCTATTATCAGAAGAAAGTTCGTCGTCATAATCGACAGATCCATAAGTTAAAGATCTTAAAAGGTGGAATCCGAAAACGAAATCAGGCGGACTATCTTGTGAAGGGCTTTCGACTTTTCGATAAGGTAAAGTATCAGAAAAAAGAATACTTTATCTTTGGTAGAAGAAGCAGTGGATTTTTCGATATCCGGACATTAGATGGGGCAAAAATAAACAAAGGTAGCCTGAGTTATAAAAAGATCCAATTTTTAGAAACTCCTCGTGGCTATCTGATAGAACAAAGAAAGGAAATGGCATAGCCGTTAGAGTACTCCTCTCCACACCTGAAGGAATGGAGTTTCCGCACTTGGCTTGCCAAAGGTTATTTTTTATGAAACATGGAAAGAAACCAACAAGAGAACAGAAAATGATGCTAAAAGAAGCAGGACTGGTTCCTGAGAACTGGCTGGTTATAAAGAATATGGAAGATCATATTGAGGTAGTCAGCAAAAAGTCTTTATCAGATGCGACAAAGAAGCCTAAGATAAGAAAGATTATAAAGTAGTGGAGGATAACTATTATGATGGAGAAAATCATATATATTATGAACCTTGTCATCATGGGAACGGTATTCTACACGTCTTTAACAGAATCTTATCTACAACGATTGTTACTTGATGATCCTGACACGAAAGAAAATGTGATACGTTTTTTTGAAAAGAGATCTTTTATGGTTGCAGGGATTACAATGATCTTAAGTATTCTTCCAATCATTGGACAATTATATGCGCTGTTTCTTTCATTCATCACTATTTTCTTAGATGACCGGGAGCATATCAAAGGTTCTTATAGTGACAATGAAGAAGATGATATGTCCATTCGGGAACTGATCGTGCAAATGATGAAAGATGATTTTGAAGAGGAATAAGAGATATGGATATTGTGAGTTTTGTTTTATCAGTGCAGGTATTTACTGTGATTTTTAATACTTTGGCAGGATATTACATGAACAAAATAATGCTGGACTATGATTACGATGATCCAAATATGAAAGAAATTATATATCAAGAAGTACACAAAGGAATTGTATCAGGAATTAAGAATTTCTTTATTTGTTGGATTCCTATTTATTCTCAATTAATTATGGCTGCTGGAATTTACGGAATTTTAAATTTGGATAAAAAGACAAAGATATGTGACGGTCTAACACTTCGTGAAGGAATATGCAAAAAGATATTAGAAGATCATGAAGAAGGGGAAAAAAATAATGCTTGAAGTTAAAGAGTAGTGTAATTTGGTATGGAAAATAGACTTGGAGTTAATTCTGAGTCTTTTTTTTGTGTTGTAAACTGCTGAAAATACAGAAGATGACAAGAAAGTTAAGAAAAATATCAAAGAAAGAGCCAATGTCCACAACACATCGGCTCCTAATGATAATAATTCTGATGAGCATACACGAAAAGATTCATCAGATAAAATGATACTGCACATTACATTAAAAGATTGCAATGTGTATATTAACACTCCTCCTGAGAAGGAGTAGTTATTAAATAAGAAAGAAATGAAATAACCAGCATCCGGATATTCTCTTTTTATAGAGTGTTCGGATTTTTTTATTTTTTTTCTTCCTATATTAAATATGAGATTTTTGGCACAAGATATTTTTCATATATAAAAAATGAACCGATACGAAGATTTTTAAGATCTTTATATCGATTCATAAAATTTGGTTGATTTTCTTGGACAATACTATACGGTAAACATTTTTTAACGCTTAGAGATTTTCCTACGAGAAAAATGAGAGGAAATATGCATCCGCTCAACCAAAAAGACGTTTTGTTTTTCCTTTCATTATAAATATGATAGATTTCTGGAAAAATATGGAGCTGAAATAATTGAAGTGTGATTGATACTTAATAGTTTTTGTGTGTAGAAAATCAAATTATATTTTTTCTCATCTCTCATATTTATAACAAATCTAAATGACGAGAAGAGAAACATATATCGTTGTCAGGAGAAAATTTTGAATTTAAAAAGGAGAAATAACTATGAGAAATAGAAATTATTTTACACGAATGAAAACATACTTTCAGACTTCATTTATTTTGCTCATCGCTTGCTTTTGCTCTGGATCTTATACTCAGATGGATTCTTATATTTCCATGGGGAATAATCCATTGACTTATCAGATACATTCAGGCGAGGTATCTTACGAAGAAAAAATGGCGGATCATATCGAAGCTAACAAAGAAAATGTAAAAGAAGTGACACAAGATCCAAAAGAATATGCGAAGAAAAGATCGATCTTTGAATGGTTTGAGGATACTGCTTGGGACGGATTTTGCAATCTTTGGAAGTTTTTCAGAGATCTTGTGAAGAAAATTGGAAATCAAGTTATTGATAGTTTCGTAGAGCTTCTTTCTGTTACTATTTTTTCTGTTGGAATTTCTAAGAAAAAGATGAAAAAGAAAGTCAAAAAGATCATTCAAAAGATCAAACATTTTATAAGGAGATAGCGATGGATGGCAGTCTGAAATATGGCTGCTGTTTTTTTATATGTGAAAATTATTTTCTCTAAAAAAACTCATACTTAAATCGAGAGAAATTTGAAGAAATTATGTTTTCATGCAATTATTTTTTTTCAAATCTCTCATATTTATATTGGATGATAAAGATTGCGTTGTTGCGGAGCCGCTGAGTCCGATCTGCAGCGTGATCCAGTCCGCGAACTTTGAAAACTGAATAAAGAAAGGAGAAGTGATCGCGATGTTTGATAAAATACAATCAACGTATTTTAAACGCGTTACGACTGGTGTTCTGGCACTCTTTATGACAGCTTCTTCCGGATTTTCGTATGCAGTGCCAGTTTATGCACAAGAAGTAACAACAGCAGCTGCAAAGCGGAAAAAGGAAGAAGAGTTTAGTAGCACAGAATCTTCAACGTTACAGTTGAATGAGAATAGTACGAAAGAAGAAGTAAAAAATGATCAGGATACTGGAAATGACGATGTAAAGGTCACAACAAATGGAAGTTCGGAAGATCAACCAGAAGTTACGTATGAAAAACCAGATACGAAAGAGCCGGGGCGAAAGCTATCCAGTGAAGAGGCTCAGAAAGATCTGAAAAAGATTATTGAAAGTAAGAAATACTCTTATGAAGGCATCTTACAAAGAATCTTTGAAATTGACGATTTTTCATTTTATTCATCCCTGACATCAGATGATATTAAATTCTTGATGAGTGGTAAAACAGAGGAAAAATACGAAATTCTTGAAATTTTAAAATTGAAATCTGTAAATTACTATGATTACAATAGTTTAAGTCCAAAGAAATTTTATTTAAGTTTATTTAGTTATTTCAAACTTATTGATCAATGTGACGAAGAATTATCAAATGGTGTCAAAAAGCAAATTCAAGATCAAGTGTTAAAAGATATCAATCAGTTTTATATAAAAGAGGAATCACAATATTATGAAAATATCAATGACTTTTATGTAAATGATATGCAGGATTTTGAAAATGTTTCCAAAGAAGATGGCGCGAAATATGTTGACGCAATTTCAACTTATATTTATACAAAAAGTGATGAAAGAGATAAAAACGTTATTCGTAAGGCTTTAGATTTGGAAGAAGTCGATGAAGAAACAGATGAAAAAGAGCTGGAAGACTGGGCAACAAATAATAAAGATGGGTCATTTACGATCAAAGATCATTTAGACTCATTAAAAGGAACAGAAGAGTCTTATAACCAAGGTGGCGACTATGGATATAGCACGAATAATTATTTTTATGTGACAATCCATGATAAAGGTGGAAATGATACAAATGCGACCATTAACATCACTGGAAGGTCAAGCAAATATGGAAACAAGGATAAAGCTTTGTATCAACGTATGTTGAAAAATCAAACAACATGGAATTGTTCTATGACCATTAATGGGGCCAATAATCATAATTTAAGTTTAACTCATAATACTGTGACTACAAAACAAGATAAATTTAAAGGAACCGATGGTCAATACGCATGGTTTGTTATGAATTTTAAAATTTCATATACAAGACATTCATATTATTATAATAAAGGTTGTAGCTATGATAAAAATGATGCGGATATACGTTTCAATACTAAAAACTACACTTTGAATAATACAGGTGATGATGGAAACAGCATTGAAAGAGGATATACTGGTAATGATAAACCAGTAACCGCAAATATTCAGATCAATACTGGACATACTGGAACACGAACATTCAATCATTATCGTTATAGAGGAGGACGTGTAACAATTAATTATACTAGAGAAACACACACAATCCGATATGACGCAAACGGTGGATATGGTGCTCCAGGAAATCAGACAAAGACAATGGGTGTTGACTTATGGCTGAGTTCTACAACTCCAAGCAGGTCTCAATATGTTTTTAAAGGATGGAATACACAAGCAAATGGAAGTGGAACATCTTATAGTCCCGGACAACAATTTTATCCAGATGCAGATACAACACTGTATGCACAATGGGAAGAGGATACGAGTTACCAATATCTTGACGTGAATGGAGTGTTAGACGGAAATCAAGCAAGTAACACAGATGGTATGGGTAAGTTCGATGTTTACATCAATGGGCAACTTGTTTCAGATCCATCTGGTTCAATAGATTTTTATGATAAATATAAAGTTGGGTCAAAATATGAAATAAAGAATATTAGACCTAATTCTGGAATATCATATGATCATGCAAGTCCTGGATTATCTGGAACGATTACTGGATATACAAGTATTAATTTGTATTTTAATACAGGATATACGTTATCCATTGATCCAAGTGGTGGAACTTATAAAGGTAGTAGTGGTGTTACAATAGTAAATCATTTATCCCCTGGAGCAACGATTACTGTAGATTCTCCAACAAGGCCAGGATATAAATTTGGTGGTTATGAGAAATCAAATGAAAGTTATCAGTCTTATGCTTCCAACACAGGTTGGACAACAAGTCATGGAGAAAATGTAGGAACATACTCCAGAAGTTATGATGGATCTATAACTTATAATGAAGCTCCCGATGGTGGCTATTATCGAACAAATCATGTATGGCGGGGAATAGACTCTGCTACCGATAATTATAACTGCATTTCGTTCCCAACATATACTGCACAAGCAGGACACACATATAAGATCAGTGGAGAAGTCTGGATTAGTGAAAGACCAAGCGGCGGAAGTTTCGCTTTAAATTTCTATCATGGAGATTCTTCCAATGACTGGAAGCATTGTATGTGGGGAATATCAGAAGGATGGACTGGTAAATGGGTAAAATTTAGTATAGAACGTACTTTTGATACAACAACAAATGATGCCCGATTTGAGATCTGGACAAGTAATCTAAAAGGATTGACAGGAAATATAAGCTTCTGGCTACAAGGACTGAAAATCACAGATGAGACCACAGGAAATGATGTTTCAATGACTAAGATCGCTATGGGAGACAGTGATATTAAATTAACAGCACGTTGGATTCCATTACACTCTACATTGTCTTATGATGCACAGGGTGGATCTTTAGGTAGTGTAAAATCAACTGATAATCCGAATAACTATAAAATTGTTGATAACGGAGCATATTTTATTCAATCAGGGTTAAATACTTCAAGATATCTTCATCAAAGAACAAATGGACAGTTGAATTTAGACAATGCAACTGATGTGCTTACTTGGAATGGATATTCTTCTGATTCGAAACAGACTCTTTGGACATTTGAACGGTATAAAAATACACCTTATTATTATATCATTAATAATTTTAATGGAAAGGTGTTGAATTTATCGGGAGATGGACCTGATGATCTAAGCGGAAAGCCAGTTGAATTATGGAAACAATATGATGCTAATAACGAAGATAATTCTGATTTTCTTTGGTATTTCAAAGACACAGGAGATGGATATGTAACAATCTATAATAAACTGACAAATAAAGCGTTGGATATTACAAATGGCGAAGATGCAGATGGTGTTGTACTTCAACAGTATACTCCAAATGGAACAGCTTCTCAGAAGTTTAAATTAGTTAACTATTCACAAGTTTATTTCCCAACCAGAGAAAAATACGCAAATAACAATATCTATATCAACTCTGCAACTCCAGTCAAAAAAGGATGTAAATTCTTAGGATGGAATACAAAAGAGGATGGAAGTGGAAAAACATATCAGCCTGGTAATCTTTATGATGTGAATCAGGATGGTGGAAATGTTACTTTATACGCTCAATGGGAAAAAGAAAAATATACAGCAACTGTGAAATTAAACGGTGGATCCTATAATGGAAGCACAAAAGATTTTACAATCAGTAAGTATCCAGGAGAAGAGATCAGTATTGGAGCACCTACAAGAAGTAAACATAATTTTACCGGTTATCAATTAACAATGGATGATAATGATAGTGATGCTCCTACTAGTGTGACACAATCTGCAAGTGGGTTTAAAGGAATTATGCAGATGGGCAATTTTACTTTAACTGCTCGATGGACTCCTTGGGAACACACAGTAAGATATAATGCAAATGCAAAAAATGATACTTCTGTAAAAGGAATTCCTGCATCTCAGAAAAAAATAGCTAATGTTAACATCAAATTAAGCTCTGATGTTCCTACTAGAAAAGGTTATACATTCTTAGGATGGAATACAAAAGCAGATGGAAAAGGAACTGCTTATGCAGCTGGTGCTATTTATAAGAATGATCAGAATGGTGGAACGGTAACATTATATGCTCAATGGACACCATGGAAACATGTTCTTCATTATAATAAAAATGTTCCAACAAGTTCTACTAGTCAGACAGTATCCAATATGCCAGTCGATCAGACAAAAACATTTGGACAGCTTATGACGATCAGTAATCTTGTTCCAACCAGAAAAGGTTACACTTTTGCAGGATGGTATACTCAGTCAAATGGTACTGGAACAAAGTATAATCCTGGAAGTAATTATGCAGCAGATCAGAATGGTGGAACCGTAAATCTATATGCAAAATGGACTCCTTGGACATACAATATCAAGTATGATCAGAATGTAAAATCTACGTCTTCTAGTAAGACGGTAACAGATATGCCAGCAGCTCAAACAAAGACGCAGGAGATCGATGTTACTTTAAGTAGTATGACTCCTAAGAGAAATGGCTATATATTCGCTGGATGGAGTACATTAGCAAATGGTTCTGTGGAATATAAACCAGGATCTAGGTTCACAAAAGATCTTGATTCCAATGGAGCAAGTATCACATTATATGCAGTGTGGACACCTTGGAAACATACGATTCATTATAACAGTAATATTCCAACAAATGCTCCAACAGGTACAACAACTGTTAGCAACATGCCAGGTGATCAGACAAAGACATTTGACGAAAAACTGATGATCAGCAGCAATAAACCAACCAGAAAAGGTTATAATTTTGCTGGATGGAGTACATCAGCAAATGGAAATGTTGTATATCAGCCGGGTGCTGAATATAAAAATGATCAGAATGGTGGAACTGTTACTTTATATGCAAAATGGACCGCTTGGAAACATACTGTCACATATGACAAAAATGTTCCAGCAAACTCTAAGAAGACAGATGTAAAAAACATGCCAGGAAATCAGACAAAGATCTATGATCAGAATCTGACTCTGCAGTCTAATGTGCCAACCAGAATCGGTTATACATTTGTAAAATGGACAACAAATAAGGATGGAACAGGAACTGCTTATCAGCCAGGTAGTCAATATTCTTACAATAGAGACAGTGATGGTGGAACTGTTACTTTATATGCAGTATGGACACCATGGAAATACACTGTGAGATATGATAAGAATGTACCTGCTAATTCTTCTAGTCAGACTGTCAGCAATATGCCAGCAGATCAAACAAAAACAGAAGAAGTTAATCTGACTTTAAGTAGTAATAAGCCAAGCAGAAATGGTTACATCTTCAATGGATGGCAGGCTCAGATCAATGGAAAAGCAGTTGATTATCAGCCGGGAGCTACATTATCTTATGATCCTGATGTAAAAGGATCTGTGATCACATTGAAAGCAAAATGGACCGCATGGAAACATACCATTCATTATGATAAGAATGTTCCTGCTAGTTCATCTAGTCAGACCGTTGCAGGTATGCCAGATGATGATACGAAGACTTTTGATATAAATCAGACAATCAGCAGTACAAAGCCATCAAGAAATGGATATATCTTTAATGGATGGAATACACAAAAGGATGGAAAAGGAACTGCTTACGCATCTGGTGCTGCATATAAACATGATCAAAATGGTGGAACTGTCACATTATATGCTCAATGGACACCATGGAAACACACTGTCACATATGACAAGAATGTTGATCCAAGTTCTTCTAGCCAAACGGTAACAAATATGCCAGGTAATCAAACAAAGACATTTGATGAAAAGCTTATGATCAGCAGTACAAAGCCATCAAGAAATGGATACATCTTTAATGGATGGAATACACAAAAGGATGGAAAAGGAACTGCTTATGCATCTGGTGCTGAGTATAAACACGATCAAAATGGTAATACAGTTACATTATATGCTCAATGGACAGCTTGGAAACATACCGTTCATTATAATGCAAATGGTGGAGATCAGAACAGTGTTCCAACCGATCAGACAAAGACATTTGATCAGGCAATGATTCTGAGTGATAAAAAGCCAACCAGACACGGATATAATTTCGTAAGATGGAACACCAAAGCTGATGGAACTGGAACATCCTATGAAGTGAAAGGCAATTACAATCATGATCAGAATGGTGGAACAGTTACATTATATGCAATATGGACTCCTTGGGTTCATACCGTACATTATGATGCAAATGGTGGAGATCAGAGCAGTGTTCCAGATGACCAGAAGAAAACTTTTGGACAGAGTATGTATGTAGCTACGAAAGTCCCTACAAGAAATGAATATAAGTTCTTAGGATGGACAACTGGAAAAGACGGATCCGGAACATTTTATAATCCGGGTGATGCATATTATCATGATCAAAATGGTCAGACAGTTACTTTATATGCAAAATGGATTCAGCTTTACACAGTGAAGTATGATGGAAGCCAACCAGCGATCAAAGGTGTTACTGTCACAGGTTCTGTAGCAAATCAGACACAGGGACAGGATGAAAGTGTCAACTTACGCAATAACAACTTTAAGAATAACAGCGGTATTTACAAAGATTGGAGCGTTGGTAAGGATGCTTATAAATATGGTAAGAGAAATAATCAATTTAAACAGTATATTCATCCAGAAGGATTTAATACAAATCATTCTAAAATGAAAGAAGAAGATACTGGATATAACCGTTTAGCATCTGTTGAAGGATCAATGGTACAGAACTAAAAAAACAAAAGGGCAGATTCTTAATTGAGTCTGTTCTTTTTTTGTTTGAAAGATCTTATATATGAAAAAAATAATTGGTTTAAAAATCTCATATTTATAATGAAGAAAATATTGTGTTATTTTAAGAAGTGGAATATAATAAAATAAAAGAGGCTTGCCTTCTCAAATTATATAGAGAAAGGAGTTTATATTATGAATAGTAAAGTATATAAAGCATTAGATATCGCAAAATACATTATCAATAAATGTACCTGTGAGAAAAAAGCAATCAGTAACCTGCAATTACAAAAGATATTGTATTATTTACAAAAAGAGTATCTTGTAAAATATGGATGCCCACTATTTTCAGATGATATGTATGCGTGGAAGTTTGGCCCAGTAGTTCCAGATATTTATTTTCTGTTTTGTGGCCATGGATCTACTACAATTACTTTAAAATATGATATTGTTATAGATGCAGATGACACTAAAAAAATGGATCCAATTATAGAAGATAAACGTGAAAAATATCCATGGGATTTGGTTTATGAAACACATGCGAAAGGAAAGCCTTGGTATATCACATATAGGAATGGGTTAGGGGATAAAAGAATTATTCCTAAAGAATTGATTAAAACAAAAGGGTAAAAAAGTGAATATAGAAAAATATGAGGAAAAACGAGAAAAATTCAAAAATTTGTTATTAAAACTATCGTCATCTCAAACGGAGTTGCATTCAACAAAAGAAAAGAAAAAGATATATTTGGAATTAGAAAGTATTTATGTTGGAAATAACGAAAGCTTTCGACATTTTTATTCAGACATATTTTCTGTGATCTCAATTATAGATAAACAAATAGATCTTGAAGATTTTGAAGTTTTATCTCAAAATATGGATATTATCCGCAAGGGGTATCATCCAATGAACAAAGACAATAATGGTAAAATAATTAATATTGAAAAGCAAATTAATAAGTTGTATGATCATATTAATTTGGAGATTTCTCGATTAAATTATTCAAAACAAGTAGAAGTGGGAACACAAATGCAATTAGATAATGTTTCAGATGCATTGGCAGAAATTGAACGAAATGTAGAACACATGGAAGACGCAGTAGAAAAAGCAGACGATATACAAAAGCAATATATTACCATTCTTGGTATTTTTGCATCAATCGTGTTGGCTTTTACTGGTGGAATTGCCTTTTCTACATCAGTATTGCAGAATATCGCAAAAGCAAGCATATATAGAATTAGTTTAATTTCCATTATACTTGCTTTTGCATTAACAAATCTCATTTATGTATTAACGCGTTTCATTATGGAAATAACAAAAAAACAAGATGAGAAAATTTTGTATCCTAAATACATGATTGTACTTAATATTGTTTATGGAATTTTTGTTTTAATCATAATTTTTTGTTGGATTTTCAATATTCCATATGCTATTCAATTACTCCAAAGTTTTATTTATTAAATAATTTATTTTTCATTTAAAATCTGTTAAAATACTCCATAAGGGAGTAAAATCAATCTCATATAATAATAACCACGGGCTTCCTGTTTTTGGAAGCCCATTTTTTTATATGTGAAAATAAAAAAATAAAAATCTCTCATATTTATTATGTAAAGATTAAAAAAGACTCAATAACCTGATGCAAAAACAGGTTTTATTGATCTAAGCAGAATACCCCGTCCACAATGAAAGTTGGACGGGGATGAATGCGTTCTTCCTTTGAAACGTGAGAAATCTTATATGTGAAAAATATCTTTCAGAAAATCTATCATATTTAAGATGTAAGACTTAAGAAAGGAAGAACGACGGGGAATGATATATCGAGTGGTAAGAACTGTATTAAAACAGAAGAAAGATCCCGGATTATATGAATATCTGGATCATCATATGCACTTATCAAACAATCTCTATAATGCGACATTGTTCCGGATCCGGCAGAACTTTACTTCTCGGAAGAAAGAACATCCGACAGAGAATGAGCTGGAAGTACAGCGTGAGATCGAAGAAACGTTAGAGCTGTGTCCACACCTGAAACGTCCGAAATCTGTTCTGAGTTATAAGTTTCTGGAACGGATGATGCGTGTGATGGATAATCCTGACTTCTTTGCGGGACTTCCATCCCAGACGGCAGAAGAATGTCAGAAAGCAGCGGTCCATGATTTTCGCAGTTGGTTAGCTTCTTTGAGAAAATATAAGAAGCATCCGGAAAAGTATCTTGGAAAACCGAAAATGCCACATTATAAGAAGAAGCGTTCGATCTCCACGATCACTTTTTCCAATCAGGGCTGCAAGATCAAAGAAGGAGATATCCTGCGGTTCGCTCTTACAAACGAAACGATCCATCTGCCGTATCGACCGGAAGGACGATTAAAGGAAGTAAAAGTGAAGCCGTATTACGGAGATCTGCTATTGGCCTGCACGTTTGAATGCCCAGATCCGGAAGAAAAAGTGAAGGGATCCGGGGTCTGTGCCATTGATCTTGGTGTTGAGAACATCGCAGCCATCGTGAGCAGCAAGGGAGATTGCTGGCTGTACAAAGGCGGTGTGCTCAAAGAAAAGAACCAGTGGTACAACAAACAACTTGCAAGGCTTCGGTCGATCGCAATGAAAGGACATGACACGAAAGAAGCAGCAAAGATGGGATTGTTGAACACAAAACAGATGCGAAGATTGCATCAGAAGAGAGATCTGTTCTTCCACGATGCGATGCACAAGATCAGTTCCAGGATCGTTCAGGAATGTATGTCTCACGGGATCACTACGATCGTGATCGGAGTCAATGAGCAATGGAAACAGAGTATTGAGCTTGGAAAAAATACACAGTCCTTTGTCCAGATGCCATTCTATCAGCTGCGAAAGATGATCGAGTACAAGGCAGAGCGTGTCGGGATCGAAGTGATCAGTCAGGAAGAAAGCTATACGTCAAAAGCAGATCTGACTGCAGGGGATCATATTCCAACGTATGGAGTGGATGATGAAAGGGCAAAGTTTTCCGGGATAAGAGTCAAACGTGGACTCTATCAGAATAAGGAAGGAAATCTATTCAATGCAGATCTGATCGGTGCAGGGAATATCTTAAGAAAGAAATTTCCAGAGACTTTCTCAAAGATCATGGACTTTTCTTTCCTGCAGAATATCAAAGTTATACAAGTATTCTCGTAAAAGAGATAGGGGCTGCGTGAGCCAGCCTCAGTTGGTACGGACAGCGAGATGTTTTTTTCGAAACATTTCGTCAGAGATGGGTAACTGTCACGACTACTGGAAACTCCTTCCATAGGAATTATGTACCGCATAGGAGGGGTAGTTCATATACGGAGGGAGAAAGAGTATGCGTAAATTAAGAAAAGTTGTACCATTTCATCCAGAAGGTTATAAGACAAAGCATCAGACAATGACTCAGGAACTGAAAGATTATATTGGAGAAAAAATAATTTTTTAATGTATAAATAAAATCCGAAACACAAAAGGGAAGTAGTCTTTTAGGTTGCTTCTCTTTTTTTTTGTGCGGAATTTTTATATGTGAGAAAGATTTTTTCTTAAAAATCTCATATTTATGGTAGAAAACTTATCAAAATAGGTGCTAAAACTACCATTTTACTAGCAAAGTAGTGTCAGTTGTGATAGTATGAAAATATAAATAAAGAAAATGAGGGAGAGTATAGGTAAAACAAATGGGAGATATAATACTAAAAATAATACATATGGATACAATGAAAAAAGGAGACATATTGTGAGGCCGAATTCTATATTATATCATTGTAATGATAAAACTCGTTGCCAAAAATTTCTTGATAATAAGAAGTTTATGATCGAAAGTAAAGAAGATGGTATATGGCTGGGAAATGGAATGTATTTTTGGGATAATTTATCAAATGCCAAATTCTGGTATAGAAAAAAACAACAAAAGCATGATGAATTATTAATAGTGCAATCTAATGTATATACTGATTTTTTATTAGATTTAACCGATTTGGATGTCTGTAATAAAATGGAACAATTATGGAATAAAGTATATAAAGAAAATGAAATTAAAATACCTAAAGATAAAATTACATTGGGGGTTAAATTAAATTATTTATATGATTATTATGATATGTTTAAAGATGTTTATCAGGTTATAAAAGTAATTGGAAAATATAAAAAAACACCACAGAATAGTTTTTATAAATATGATTTAGATTCAAGGAGAGCTGAACCAACTACAGCTATTAAATGTATATATAATGTAAAAAATGTTGATGCAATAGCAACAAGAGAAAAAGTTTAATAAAGGAGAAAAATTATGAATAAAAAAGAAAGTTTAGCTTTTTTACAATCATGTATAGATTCTTTAAATAACATAACTGATGAAGATAGAAAAAGAAGTAAAGAAATTGAAAAAAAAATTGAACTTGAACTAAATAAAATGAATCATGATTCATCTAATGACGAATTTGAAATTTTATTACCTAATGATGAAGAAGATATATATGATGAGCAAACAGAACAAATAAATGTTGAGATGCAATTGCATGACTCATCTGATAAATTTTATAAAAATAAAAATAAAACTTATTTAAATGCAACATTTAATTATGCTGCTTAAAATTTAATTCGAAGGAGA
>OLPN01001064.1_pt1 | contig 26300 bp, 29 predicted proteins | sample 1672601 | NCBI WGS metagenome assembly OLPN01 (sample SAMEA3136704, study PRJEB25190) | human gut metagenome | reverse complement strand
ATGAGGTTAATACTACTGTTCCTAGATATAAACATATTATGAATATGATTTTGACAGATAAGGAACTTATTAAGACAACTACTAAAAAAGTTAAACGTAATGAAGAATTGAAAGAAATTTTGAAACACTAGAGACGGAGCAAAAATGTTTCATTATTCATAGAATATTTTGTTGAAAAATAAGACATTAATAAAAGATTCCGGATGAAGGAAATACTTTTATTAATGTTTTATTTTATTTTTCTTTTGGATATGGTTTTGATATATTTGTTAGACCTGCTATATAATCTAAAGAAGTATTGTAGTATTTTGCATAATAAATTAAAGTATCTAAAGGGATAATTCTTTCTTCTTTTTCATATCTTATATATGAATTTTTTGCTATATATCCTATTTTTGCACATTGTTCTTGTGTTAATTCATGATCTTCTCTTAAATCTTTTAATCTCAACATATTTCTCACTCCTAATGTTATTATATAAAATACTCCATTTGGTGTTGACTTTTTACCCCATATGGTGTATTATACTTTTATACTCCAAATGGGGGCAAAAACAAGGAGGTATTACAAATGAAAAAATCAAATAAAATAATTGAAGAAGGAGCAATAACACTTATTTCACTAGTCATTACAATAATAATTTTATTAATATTATCAGGAATAACATTGAATTCTTTAGTAGGCCAGAATGGAATTATTAATAAAACAAAAATATCAAAAAATGAATATGAAGTAAGTCTAATAAAAGAAAAATTATCTTTATGGTATATGGAAAATGATTTATATGGAAAAAATACTGATCCAGTTGAAGAAATGGTTAATAAAGATAATATAAAAGATAAAAATACATTAGAAAAAATTGTTGAATTTCAAAACGAAGCAGAAAACACTTCTGAAATAAATTTTTCATCTTTGTATTATTTGAATTTAGATAAACTTGGAATAAAAAATGTTGTTAAAGAAAATATATATTTTATGGATATAAATACAAAAATAGTTTATATAAATAAAGGAATTGATTTAAAAAATGGAAAAACTTATGTATTGGAAGAAAAGGAAATATTACCAATTTCTTTAACTTCAGAAGAAACGAAAACAGGATTTAAATTAATAATAAGTTCGAACCTTAAAGAAGAAAGTACATTTGAATATGAAGTTTATATTAATAATGAATTATATACAACTACAAAAAGTACACAAGTGGAAGTAAATGATAAAAATTTTGGTGAATATAATTGCTTTGTAAAGGCTAAAAAACAGAATGGAGAAAAATATACATCAAAAAGTGTAAATGTAGAAAACTATGTTATAAAACAGTTACAAGATTTTGAAATTTTTAAAATGAAAATAGAGGAAAAGAATGGTTTTGAAGGAAAGACTATTAAGGTTATACAAGATATAGATTTTGCAGGAAGTGATATTAATAAAAATTGGACTCCGATAGGAAATGACAATATAAAATTTAAAGGAATTTTAGAAGGAAATAATCATAAGATTAGTAATATTTATAATAAGAATACATCAGAGGATAATCAAGGATTATTTGGAATTATAGAAAATGCAACTATTAAAAATGTACAAGTAGTAAGTGGACAAATTAAGGGAAATCAATATATAGGGGCAATTGCGGGAAGAGCGATAAATAGTAATATAGTAAATTGTATTAATCAAACTTATGTGTATTCACAAAAGGGGTATGCAGGAGGAATTGTAGGTAGTATTGAAAATGGAGGAAAAATAGAAAATTGCATAAATACTGGTAAAATAGATATTATTAGTGGAGATACTAATAATAATGGTATTTCTGGAGGTATAACTGGATTAGCATATAAAACTGAAATAAATTTATGTGTAAATAAAGGAGACATTGAGTCAACTGCGGCTTATGTAGGAGGAATAGTAGGGAATGCGATAGCAGAGATTACAAATTCACATAATGAAGGAATGGTAAAAGTTACTAGTCAAAATGTTGATAAAAATTCATGTGCTGGAGGGATTGCAGGCCAACTAGATGCAAACGATTATTCAAATGCAAAAATAGAAAATTGTTATAATAGTAATACTGTATATGGCAAAAGTGATCATGTAGGTGGAATTGCATCATTTTCTAATGGAAAAATTATAGATTGCCATAATACAGGATATGTTAGTTCAGAAACTGGAATTGTAGGGGGAATAGTAGGTGATAATGGTGCAAGTAATAGTGGAATTTTATCAACTATTATTAATTGTTATAATACAGGAAAAATAGAAGCTAAAACATATTCTGTTAGTGTAACTAAGATTATTGAAGATACTTATGTGGGAGGAATAACTGGAGGAAATCATGGGAATTTGACAAAATGTTGGAATAGTGGTGAAATTATTGGGCAAGCAGTGGTAGGAGGAATAGCAGGAATATCATCAAAGACAGTAACAGAAAGTTATAATGTGGGAACAATAAAAGCTACAGGAAAAGATAAAAATAACAATTCTGCTTTAGGAGGAGTATGTGGTTTTTCAAATAATTGTACAATTTCATATTGCTATAATATAGGAGAAATAATAGCAGAGTATAATTGCGTAGGGGGAATTTTAGGAGGCCAAGATAATTCTGCTATTGTTACTAATTCTTATAATGCATTTAAAACAAATAAACCAGGAATAGTTGGGTATATGGGAAGGGAAACTAAACAATCTCAATGTTATTATATTGGAACTGTTACATCTGGACAACAATGTACAGAAGCGGATATGAAAACTACTGAATTTATAAATCTTTTGGGAGGAAATTCAAAGTGGAAATTAGATACAAATAATAAAAACAATGGTTTTGTTATTTTAAATTGGCAATAATATATATTTATTAAACACACACTTTATTTGATATAGTGTGTGTTTAACTATTTATAATAATATAGGCTGAATTTGCTTTCCTTCTAAGGCTGATTCAATAGTTTTTATAAGATAATCAAAATCAAAAACAACAGAACGTGGCTTAGTAATAGGATTATCTTGCCTAAAAGGAACAAAATAATAATTCTTTCTATTAAGTAAAGCAGCAATACTAGAAGCATTACCGACTTAATGCATTATTAGTAGAAGGGGCAATAACAACAGGTAAATTATTTCTTAAATGAGACTTAACAGCCATAGTAGCAGGAGTATCAATAATATCATTTGCAAGTTTAGCCATAGTATTACCAGAACAGGGGGCTACTACCATAATATCTGTTAAGTGCTTTGGACCAATAGGTTCGGCATCTTGTATAGTATGAATAATTTTTTTGCCTGTAATTTCTTCAATTTCATTTATAAAATCTTCAGCTTTTCCAAATTTAGTATCTAAGTTATATGCATTATAAGACATTATTGGAATAACTTCAGAACCCATTTTAACTAATTCTTTTATTTTAGGAATTGTTTTACTAAATGTACAAAAAGAACCAGTTAAAACAAATCCTATTTTTTTATGTTCTAATTCCAAAATCTACAAAACCTCCTTTCTTTCGACATTTATATATTATATGAAATTTTATTTGTTTTTGTGGTAATAATATGTTATAATTTCAAAAAAAGGGATTTAGGGACGTTCCTTAAAATCCCTTCAAACCGGGATAAGGGGACAACCCTTTCAAAAATATCATTGTTTGAATTTTAAATAAGTGTTTAAATTTAAAGAGTGTCCCTTTTTCCCTTTAAAAAGGGATTTTAAGGAACGTCCCTAAATCCCTCCGACGAAAGAAAGGATGAATAATAATATGGACAAAAAATACAACTGGAATTTACAGGATATCTTCGAAAATGAAGAACAATTCAAAAAAGAAAAAAACGAAATAACAAAAATACTAGAAAAAATAAAAACATATCAAGGAACACTATGTAAAACATCAGACAATTTATATAATTGTTACAAACTATATGAACAAGCATTAGAAAAATTTGAAAAAGTATATGCATATGGAATGTTAAAATATGATTTAGACATGTCAAATCAAGAAGGAATAAAACTATATAAGGAAGTAGAAAATTTAGAAACAGAATTTAGTGTAGCAACATCATTTATAACACCAGAGATAACATATGCAGATGAAAGTGAAATTAAAAAATATGTAAGTGAAGAAAGATTTAAGGGATATGCAAGAGACATAAACGATATACTTGAAAAGAAAAAACATGTATTAAGTAAGGAAGAAGAAAATGTACTTGCAAATTTTTCAGAAACAATATCAGCACCAGAGAATATATTTGATATATTAACAAATACTGAATTTAAATTTGGAACTTTAATTGATGAAAATGGTAAAGAAGTAGAAATGACAGATAGTACATATACATTGTACTTAAAAAGTAAAGACCAAAATGTAAGGATACAAGCTTTCAATTTAATGTACAAAAAATATGGTGAATTTATAAATACTATAACAGAAATGTATATTTCAAATGTAAAAGCAAAATCAACAATTGCCAAATTAAGGAAGTATAATTCTAGCCTTGAAGAAGAGGTTGATAATGACGATGTGAGTCTTAAAGTTTATGAAAGTTTAATAGAAACGGTAAATGAAAATATTTCAACAAATTATAAATTTGTTAGTTTAAAAAAGAAAATGCTAAATTTACAAGAAATACATATGTATGATTTATATGTAAATCCATGTGAACAAGGAAAAGATGAAATAACATTTGAAGAAGCTAAACAAGAAGTTTTAAATGCATTACAAATTTTAGGTAAAGAATATATAAATAAATTAGAGGAAGCTTTTAATAATAATTGGATAGATGTATATGCTAAGCCAAATAAAAAAAGTGGAGCATATAATATGGGAGTATATGGAGTTCATCCATTTGTATTAACTAATTTTGTAAATAGTAAAAGAGATGTAAGTACAATAGCACATGAATTAGGACATAGTATGCATTCATATTATTCAAATAAAGAACAAAATGTAATAAATGCTGATTATACTATAATGGTAGCAGAAGTAGCATCAACTGTTAATGAAATACTATTGAGTGATTATCAAATTAAAACTGAAAAAGATAATAAGAAAAAAGCAGAATTGTTATATGAATTGTTAGAAACGATAAGAAATAAATTGTTTACACAAGCAATGTTTACTGAATTTGAAAAAATTGTACATGATAAAATAGAAAACAATGTTATGCTTTCTTCTGATGATTTAAATGATATTTATTATAATTTAAATAAAAAATATTTTGGAGAAGATATTGTAATTGATGAACAAATTAAGTATAAATGGGCAATAATTCCTCATTTTTATAGTGATTTTTATGTTTATAAATATTGTACTGGTGTTTCTTCTGCAATTGCAATTGCTTCTAAAATTTTAAATAAAGAACCAGGTTTTGTAGAAAAATATATAAATATGCTAAAACAAGGATGTTCTAAAAAGTCAATTGATTTATTAAAAATGGTTGATGTAGATTTAGAAAGTAAAGATACATATAAGAGTGCAATTGAATTTTATAATCAAAAAATTGAAGAACTAAAAGAACTTTTATAGATGTTATAGTAAAAGAGTATATGAGAGGGGAATTTTAAACATGGCAGAAAATGAAATAAAAAATACAACAGAAAAACATAAAATAGAAGCGGAGATAAAAGATATTTCAAAAAATACAATCAAAAATAAAAAGCTTACAATTATGGGATTATCAGTATGGAGGATAATGGCTTATTTTGTAATTTATAGTGTAGTTGGGTATATAATAGAAACAATATTCGGTATTATTACTAAAGGAGTTTGGGAGAGCAGACAAAGCTTTTTATATGGCCCATTTTGTGCAATATATGGGCTTGGAGCTAGCATAATGATAATGTTCTTGCGCAAATATTCTAAAAATTATACAAGATTATTTATAGGAGGATTTATTGTTGGCTCTATTGTTGAATATTTAGTTAGTTGGATAGGGGAGTTACTATTAGGTGTAAAATGGTGGGATTATTCAGATATGCCACTTAATATAAATGGAAGAATATGTGTTTATTTTTCTATATTCTGGGGATTTTTGGCATTATACTTAATTGCATCATTTAATCCTAGAATAGATAGACTAATTAATTGGATAAAAAGCAAGCTTTCAGTAAAGGCTTTAAAAGCACTTACAACTACAGTGACATTTGTATTACTTACAGATTGTATTGTAACAGGAATTGCTTTGTCATTTTTCTTAATTAGAATGGTTAATGATTATGATTTAAATGTACCAAACAAAGAAATAATTGTACATAAATATGAAGATATTTATAAAGATGAAAAGTTATCTAATTTTATTTATAAATATTGGGGAGATAAAAAAATGCTTAGAACATTTCCTAATTTAAAAGTTCAAGATATAGACGGTAATATGATTTACATGGACAGTTTATTAAGTGATATTCAACCATATTATTATAAATTTCATTTTAAAAAATAAAAAAGAAAATACGAACATTTTTTCTAAAAACTATTGACAAAGAATAAATGTTCGTATATAATTATCTCACAAAGCAAACAAATATTCTTTATAAAAATAGGAGGTAATTATAATGAAAATAGTAAATAAAGGAAAATTTATAAAAACAAATTTAATATTAATAATAATAGTAGGGGCAATTATAGGTTTTACAACAAATACATATTCAAAAGTAGAAACAAAATATAAAGAAGAATATGTGTATTCAGGAGATACACTATGGTCAATAGCACAAAACGAATTAGAAAATAATAAATATTTTGAAGGCAAAGATATAAGGTATGTTATAGAAGAATTAAAGAAAGTTAATAATTTATCAAATTCTAATTTAACTGAAGGTGATAAAATAAGAATCCCCAATTACTAAAGAAAAATAAATTTTGGAATAATAAAACAGTATTTATAATGAACTATTTAAATACAATAGAGTTCATTATAAATACTGTTTAAAAATCTGATAGAGGATTGTTTTCGATAGCATCTCTAGCTTGTTTGTTAGCAACATGTGTATAAATTTCTGTGGTAGAAATACTTTCGTGACCTAAAACTTCTTGCAAAGCTCTAATATCAACATTTCCATATTGATACATTAAAGTGGCAGCAGTATGTCTTAATTTGTGTGTTGAATATTTTTTTGTATCAAGCCCAGCAGCTGTAAGTTCTTTATCAACAATATGTTGTACAGTTCTTTTGCTAATACGTTCTCGACGTTCACTTAAAAATAAAGCTTTTCTTGAATTAAGTTTATCTGTTTTAATTCCATCTTTAGGGCGAACATCTAAATACTCATGTATAGCTCGTACGCAAGCTTTGTTTAAATATATTGTTCTTTCTTTATTACCTTTTCCAATAACGGTCATTTTATTTTCTGAAAAATCTATATCATTTATATTTATTCCAACTAATTCAGATAAACGCATACCACAATTTAAAAATAGAGTAATTATTGCATAATCTCTTTCCATATTTCTGTTGTCTTCATTTTGGGTTGCATTTAGAAGTTTTTTACTATCTTCTAAACTTAGATATTTTGGTAGTCTTTTATCTAGTTTAGGCGTTTCTAAATTTTGAGCAGGATTTTGTTCTATTAAATTGGCTTTTGCACATAAATAATTAAAGAATACTCTAATACTAGATGCTTTTCTGGCACGTGTTGCAGCTTTACTGTGGTAAGTAGTGGTTAGGTAGCTTAAAAAAGCATGAATATCATCTAGAGTTATTTTTTTAATTGTATTTATATCTATATCTTTTATTGTAATTAATGAAAAATCATCTTCTTGTGTTAAATTAAATCGAATTTTTATAAATTTTAAAAATGTTGCTAAGTCATAGTTGTATTCTTTTACTGTGTTTGGTGATTTATTTAAAATTGTTAATGTATAATCTAAAAAGGAATTTAAATATTCTGGGTTTTCTTCATGATTTATCATATGTTTCACTCTCCAATCTTTTGCTATTATATAATAAAAGATTATAAAATAAAAGCGTTTATGGGTATTTTTGTTGAAAATTATGTAAAATTATGGTATTATATTATCTGAAACATGGTAGTTTCAAGGTTACTAAATTTGGCAATATTTAATTGCTAAAAATAAGTAAAACGAAATGCCAAAACTTTATATATTATAAGGAAGGAGTACAAGATGAAGAAAGGACTTATAGTGAATATCCTGGATGTACAAAATGTATCTAAATTTGTTGGGTGCCGGGAATTTCAAGATTTTTTTAACGAGATGGAGGGAAAAAAGTTTATAGTAACTTGTGATAAAAATAAGGTTACTATAGAGGCAACAGAAATAGAAACTGCCAACTCAACTTTTTTTAGTTTTTTACAGAGCTTGTTTTTATACTCTGAAAATTTTTCTTTTGAGTTAGCGAAATACGAAGAAAAAGATGACTGTGAAAATTCACAGGAAGTAGAAGAGACAGGTGAAGTGGAAAATGAAGAGGTTCAAAGTGTATCCAATGAAAGTGAAGCACCAGAGGTTTCTGAAGAGAAATCTGAAGAAATAATAGGTTCTGAGGAGAAAATAGAGCCTGAAAAGAAGCCAGTAGTACCTGGAACACCAGAAATAGCTGCAGTGACTGCTGAAAAGCCAGAAGAAAAACGTGAAAAAACGATAAAAGAAAGCTTAGATGAGTTTCATGAAAAATCATCAAGCTTTGAGGAGTTTGTAGACAGTGTATCTCTTTGGCTCGGGGTAACAGAGATACACAAGGAATTTTTTAAAGCTATATGTGTGTTACCGATTAGTGAAGAAGAGTGGAGTTATAAAACTCAGCTTAGAGAGGCTCTTGATAAAAACAATGTACAGTATAAGTTGAGTTGGTTTGTAGGTACTTCAAAACTAGTAAAAGAACATGGCGGAAAATTTATTGATTTTATTAAAATGGTTCGTTCATATTCAGAATATTTTGCTGGAACTACTGGTAAAGACGAAAATTTAGAAGTCGCTGATTCTCAACCGTTAGATACAGAATCTACTGAAAAACACCAGTGGAAATATGGTATCAACATACTGTTAGCAAATATGGATGTGAATCCGGAAGGCTCGGCAGCTGAAATTGCAGAAAATGTAACAAAAGTGTTGGTAAAAACTGTAAAAGAAGGAAATGGAGAAGAAATTGAGGATACTTTAAAGGAAAAGGTAGTAAAGACTCTGCAGTATACTATAGAATCTACAGAAGATACTATTGATGCAGAATCAGTAATTAAAAAAGTATTGAAACTAGAAGATGATGAAATTTTTATTTCTCTGGACATTTCTCAGTTTATTAATGATTATGTTCAAAAAGTTACAAATACTGATGAGTACGTTAATTTGAATGATTTTTTGAATGAATTTAAAAGGGCATTTGGAAACAAATAATATGACAACAAAATAAAGTTTTGGGAACATAATGGTGTGATTGGATATTATCTAGTCACACCGTTACTATATAAATATTGTGGTTGTAATTGAAATATTAGTAATTATAGTATATAATGTGTGCATATAAAATATACTAGGAGAATTAAAAGATGGATAACCAAGAATATAAAGAAAAAATTAAAAAAATAATAAAACGTGGATATAATTTAAAATTAATATCAGCTGAATTAAAAATACCTATCGAAGAATTAGAAATGTATAAAAATGAGATTGAAAAAGAGAATCAAGAGAAAACAACAACTAATATAATAACTAGAAAAAATACAAGAATAGTTCGTGATTCTACGCCATATAATGAACATTCTAGAATGTTGATGTTAAAAGATAAGTATTATAAATTATATAACAAAGGAAGTAAAAATAATTTTATAGCAGAAAAAAGGAAATTAACAGAACAAGAAAATGATAAGTTAGAAAAACTTTTTGAAAAAATTAAAGAAGAATTACCAGAAGTTACAAAAGTGGAAATAGGCATTAATAAAAGAAAAAAGTACGCTAAGAAATTTTCAATACAATTAGAAGAAAATACAGATATATTGCCATATTTTGATAAAATAGAGGAAATATATTTGTTATTTGAACAAAAAAATTTAAATAATTTAGATTTGTTTCGTACTGATAATTTAGATAAAATGATTTTAAAAACAAGATCAATAACAAGAAGAGCATTTGCAAAAGCTGTTTATGAAGAGGCTCAATCGATTGATGATATAGAAATGCTAAAACAATTTTTAAATAAAATTAAAAATATAAAATCAAAAGGAATTGCAATTGAAAGTTATGAAAGAGAAATTAAAACAAAATTAGATAAGTTAATTGAAGAACAAAAGCAAAAAGATAGAAGAAACAATGAAACTGACGAAATAAAAATGATTGCTCAACAACTAGCTGATGGGAAAGTAAATATGGAAGAAACAAATAGAATTATTGATGCGGAAGCAAAAAGAAGATATGAAAATTCACCAAAAAACAAATTTAGTCTAACGGAAGAAAAACAAAGAAAGCAAATTTTAGTGCAATTAGGTAAAATGTTATCAACACAGGGGGAAAAATATAAAATTGTAAATCCAGAGGCAACATTAGAATTATTGCAAACTTTATGTGAGGCTAAACTAGAACCAGCATTAGCATCAGTTAACGATAATTTATTATCATGTTATAGATTTGAAGAGGCAAAACAATTATGTAAAAAATATTATGGCCAAAATCCATCAAATTTAAGTATAAAATTACAAAAAAACAAAGTTAAAAATGCAGAATTAAGTTATTTAATTTTAAGAGGGATTAGAGAAATTAATTCACTAACTGAAGAAAAAGAACTTTATGAATTATTAAAAAATGGCTTAGAAATGGGTAATGTAAAACCTGAAAGCATAGATTTAGGTACAAATCAAGATGGAAGTATGAAAATTACATTAGCTGATATATTAGATGAAGATAAATTTTTAAGAGAAGGAATATAAATGAAAAATAAAAAAAGCAAACATTTAAAGGAAAATTCAATATATAAAAAAAATAAAAAACAAAATGAAAAGAAAAAAGAAAAAACACAAGAGCAAATAAAAAGAAATAAAAAAAGGGTAATTATAATAATAGCATTACTAATAATAGCAATAATATTTTTTGGAATATATACTGCAATATCAATAAATAATTGGAAAAAGATAATACAAGAGATGTCAAAAAATGAAACTTCTATTGTAAAAGGTACAGATGGTAATACAATTGCAGAAATAGGAGGAGAGAAAGCTAAAAATAAGGTTTCTGCATCTGAGATTCCTAATAATTTAAAAAATGCATATGTAGCAATAGAAGATGAAAGGTTCTACAAACACCATGGTGTAGATGTAAAGAGAACGGGAGCTGCGATAGTTTCATATGTATTTCATCGTGGGTCTTCATCTTTTGGAGGAAGTACTATAACCCAACAAGTTGTTAAAAATTTAACTGGTGACTCCTCAAATAAAATAACTAGAAAAGTTAAAGAATGGGGTAAAGCAGCAACTTTAGAAAGTTTTATGAGCAAAGATGAAATATTATCATTATATTTAAATATTATTTATGTGGGACCGAATGTGTATGGAATAGAAACAGGAGCAAATTATTATTTTAATAAATCTGTAAAAGATTTATCGTTAGAAGAATGTGCATTTTTAGCAGGTATAAATAATTCACCAAATTCTTATAATCCATATGGTGACACGAATAATACAGAAAAAATCAAAGCAAGAACAAAAACTGTATTGTCAAAAATGCTAGAACTTAAATATATTAATGAAGATGAATATAATACGGCTGTTACAAGTGTAGATAATGGTTTAAAATTTAAAAAAGGAAAAATTGAAACAGATGATGCTATATATTCATATCATACGGATGCATTAATATCACAATTGATTGATGATATTGCAAATAAGAAAAAAATAACAAAAACATTTGCTACAAACTACATAAATATGGCAGGACTTACAATTTATAGTACACAAAAAACATATATTCAAAATCAAATGGAAAAAGAATTTGAAAAAACAAAGTATCAACTTGCTTCAAAAACTGGTGGAGATTCTTCACAAGCAGCCATGGTAATAATAGATCATAAAACAGGGCAAGTTGTTGGATGTGTAGGTGCACTTGGTAAAAAAACAACATCACGTGGATTAAACCGTGCAACACAATCAATTAGGCAAACAGGCTCATGTATAAAGCCAATAGCTGTTTTAGTGCCGGGAATAGCAAAAAAAGAATTTACAGGTGCTACAATATTTGAAGATGAACAAACAATATTTGATGATGGATACAAACCAGAAAATTATAGTAATTATTTAGGAAAAATAACTGTGAGAAGAGCATTAGAGTCTTCCCAAAATATTCCATTTGTAGAGATGATGGAAAAAATAGGTCCTAAAACATCTATGAATTATTTAGAAAAAATGGGGATAACTACTCTTAGTAAAAAAGATGAAAATTTAGCATTAGCTTTAGGAGGATTAGATAGAGGAATAAGTCCACTACAAATGGCAGGAGCGTATGCTACAATAGCAAATGATGGAGAGTATATAGAACCAACATTCTATACAAAAGCAGAAACATCAAATAAAAAAGTTATTGTTGAAGTAAAACAAAAGAAAAAGAAGGTATTTTCTAAAGAAGTAGCATATATTGTAAAAGAATTATTAACTGAGCCAGTAAAAGGAATTCATGGAACTGCTACGTATTGCTCAATTTCAGGAATGGATGTTGCAGCTAAAACTGGAACAACAGATGATAATTATGATAGATGGCTTTGTGGCTTTACGCCATATTATACAGGGGTTACATGGTATGGATATGACAAAAACGAATCAATTAATTACAATGGTAAGAAAAACCCAGCAGGAATATTATGGGCAAATATTATGAATAATGTGCATTCAAATTTACCAAATGCCAAATTTGATAAACCAACAGGAGTTAGTAAAGTAACTGTTTGTGCAGAAACTGGTAGAAAAGCAAATACTGGATGCCCTAATACATATGATGAATATTTCTTAATTGGAACAATACCAACTTCTTGTAATAAACATTCAGGAAGCGAATTAAAAGATAATAATTCATCATCTACAAATACAAATAAAACAAATACTGTTACTAATTCGTTTGATACTACAACTAAGGAGGATTTAGATATACCGACTGTTACTAACAAAGAAAAAAACACAAAAATAGATGAAAATTTAAATAATAAGAATAGTGCTTCTATTGATAAAAAAGATAATAGTAGTAATTTGAGTAATTCTGTTAATAAACAAAATACAACTGAATCAAATAGTAATAAACAAAATTCTACATCAACTAATACTAATAAAGATAGTAAAAACACAATAATATCTACACCAAATTCAAACAAAAATAATGAAAGCACAGTTTCTTCTAAGAATAGTGTGAGTAAAAATAAAATTACGGTTGATGTTTCTAATAAAAGTACATCAGAATAATTTAATTACTATAAATGAAAGCAAGATTTAGAATTAATAAATGTTATAATAAATTTTGCTTTCATACTAATTTATATATGGAAAGGAAAAAATAAAATGGAAGTTATAAAAACAATTATAAATAGTTTTGAATTTCAAACAATAGTGAAACTACTGCTAGGTATTTTTCTAGCAGGAATTATCGGCTTAGAAAGATCATCTTGGAGTAAACCTGCAGGATTTAGAACACATGCTTTAGTTGGAATAAGTGCTGTTTTGGTTATGATATGTGGCGAATATATGTCAAAATCGTTTGGAGTAGATTCATCAAGAATACCAGCTCAGTTATTATCTGGAATAGGATTTTTAGGTGCTGGTACAATATTAAGGGATGGTTTTAATGTAAAGGGATTAACAACAGCTTCAACATTATTAGCTGTTACTTGTATCGGGCTATGCATAGGAGCAGGATATTATTTGTGTGGAATAATTTCAACTGCATTAGTTTATATAATTTTGTCTTATTCATATTTAATTTCAGATAAAATTGAACATTATAATATGTTAGAACTAGAAATTGAACTTGAAAAGCAAGATCAAGATACTTTACAAAAAATTAAAAAAATGCTTGAAGATAACGAAATTATTGTTACAGAATTGGATATGTCTAAGTATAAAAATAATATAATTAAAATTATTGGTAAAGATAAAAAGAAATCTGAACATTCTTTTGTTACTGATTTAATCAGTTTTGATAATGTTATTAAAGTTGAACAAAATTAGTTTATTTTGTAATAGAAATAAATATTCTAAAATTATATTGTATTTGAAATTTTAAAATTAATAAATTAGAGATTTTAATATAGAAAATGTATAAATGATGATGATTGCGAACTAATGATAGATCGTAACTTTACAATATTTGCAAATTGTCAAAATGAGGGAATTGTTTGGTTTAAAACTTGTGGACTTTGGCAAGATAATGGCTATATTCCTAAATCTCGGAGAAATAATATTTTTTGACTGGGAAAATGATGGAATATCAGACCATGTTCGGAATTGTGGAAAAAGTCGAAAGCGGAAAAGTCTATACTAATGCCCTGTATAATATCAATTTGTGATATTATACAGGACTTTTTTCTTTTTTTATTTATATTTTTTATTATTTGTGTTATAATCACAAGCATAAAGAAAAAACGATAAAAAACCTCTTATATAGAAAGTGAGGACTATAATGATAAAAGTAATGTTTGTATGTTTAGGTAATATATGTCGTTCTCCAATGGCAGAATTTGTACTCAAAGATATGGTAAAAAAGCAAGGAGTAGAAAAAGAATTTTATATAAAATCTTCAGCAACTTCTAGTGAAGAAATAGGAAATGATATTCATTATGGTACTCGTGATAAACTAATACAAAAGGGAATCTCTTTTACAAAAAGAAAAGCAGTAAAATTAAGAGCAGAAGATTACAAAAAATATGACTATATTATTGGAATGGAAAAATCAAATGTTATAAATATAAAAAGAATAGTAGGGGAAGATGTTGACGATAAGATTTATAGATTGTTAGATTTTTCAGATACACCTAGAGATATTGCTGATCCGTGGTATACTGGGAATTTTGAAATTACATTTAATGATATAGTTGAAGGTTGTAATGGATTTTTGAAATGTTTAAAAGATAAGAATATAATAGATAAATAACAAATTTAGGGAGTGTGTTATGGAAAATCAAGAAAGTAAGGTATTCTAAAGTTAAAAATTCAGATAAGATGAATTTTTATGTTTATAACACTAATTAAAAATTAAAAACTTTTTAGGAGAAATTTGATGAATAAAGAAGAAATAATAAAGTATTGTTTAACATTAGAAAATACATATAAGGATTGCCCTTTTCCTGATGATTTTGAATCTGTAACAATGAAACATTTGAAAAATAAAAAGTGGTTTGCTTTAATTATGAATGTAAATAATAAGTTATACCTTAATGTTAAGACAGATCCAAATTATTCTGATATATTGAGAAATACTTATGATTATATAATACCTGCTTATCACATGAATAAGGAACATTGGAATACAATTATTGTAGATGAAAAAGTGGACAATAATTTAGTAAAAGAATTGATAGAACAAAGTTATCAATTGACAAAGTAAAGTTAAATACAAATAGTAATTTTTTGTTATGATTGGAGGAACAATATATGACTGAAAAAGAGAAAATGTTAGCAGGAGAAATATATAATGCTAACTATGATGAAGAACTTATAAAAGAAAGAATTGAAGTTAAAGATAAATGTTTCGAATATAATATAATAAAGAATAGTAATTTGAAAGTGAAGATTGAATTTTAGAAGCTATTCTTATCTGCAAGAAAATATAGCAAAAATTAGTTGCTAATTTTCTATTCTTATGCTATATTATAATAAAAATAAATTGATATGGAGGAAATTTATGGAAAAAGAATTAGTAATAAAAAAATGTTCTAAATGTAATACTTTAATTGAAGTTATAAAAGATTGTAACTGTGATAATTGTAGTATTAAATGTTGCGGAGAGGAAATGATAGAATTAGTTCCCAATAGTGTAGATGCAGCTTTTGAAAAGCATGTACCAAATTATGAAGTTATAGATAATCGAATAATTGTCACGGTTAACCACGTTATGGAAGAAGATCATTTTATAGAATGGATTGCAATGTCATCAAATAACAAAATCATAAAGAAATTTTTATTGCCAAATGAAAAAGCAAGTGCAATATTTCCATATGTTAAAGGAAGCAAGATTTATTCTTTTTGTAATAAACATGGACTTTGGGCAAAAGATATTGAATAAATATATATAATTAAGGTTGAAGGATAATTAATTTTTTTCAATCAGGTTTGTAACTAGGAAGGAATGTGATTAAAAATGAGAGATATTAGTATTTCTAATGATATCATATATATTGGAGCTGATGATAAAGATATAGAATTATTTGAAAATCAATATGAAGTTCCAAATGGAGTATCATATAATTCATATATAATAATTGATAAAAAAATTGCAATAATGGATACAATTGATAAAAGAAAAACTAGTCAATGGCTTAAAAATTTAGAGAAAGTATTAAATGGTAGAAATCCAGATTATTTAGTTATTTCACATCTGGAGCCAGACCACGCTTACAATATAGATACTTTAATAAAAAAATATCCAAATATAAAGTTAGTTGGAAATTCAAAAACTTTTACCTTTTTACCACAATTTTTCGAAATACAAGATTTAGATTCAAGAAAAATTGAAGTAAAAGAAGGGGATATTTTAGACTTAGGAAATCATAAATTGAAATTTATTATGGCACCAATGGTACATTGGCCAGAGGTAATGGTGACATATGAAGAAAAAGAAAAAACATTATTTTCAGCAGATGCATTTGGTAAATTTGGAACATTAGACACCATAGAAGATTGGGATTGTGAAGCCAGAAGATATTATTTTAATATAGTTGGAAAATATGGTATGCAAGTACAAACACTATTAAAAAAAGTTATGAATTTAGATATAGAAAAGATTTGTCCTTTACACGGGCCAACGTTAAAAGAAAATTTGGAACATTATATTGAAAAATACAATATTTGGAGTAGTTATAAAACAGAAAGCGAAGGAGTGTATATAGCTTGTGCATCAATTCATGGAAATACATATAGTGCTTGTGAAAAATTAAAGGAGATTTTAGAAGAAAAAGGCGAAAGAAATGTTGTTTTAGTTGATTTATCAAAAGAAGATTGGTCAGAAGCAGTAGAAGATGCATTTAGATATGGTAAAGTTGTATTCGCTTCTTCAACGTACAATATGGAAATATTTACTCCAATGAGGAACTTATTATTGAATTTAAAAGAAAAAAATTATCAAAATAAGATTGTTGGACTGATTGAAAATGGAACTTGGGCTCCAAATTCTGCTAAATGTATGAAAGAGATATTGAGTACAATGAAAAATATAGATATAATAGAACCAGTAGTTACAATTAAATCTAGACTTTCAAAAGAAAATTGTTTACAATTATTTGAAATGGCAGATGATTTAATAAAAAAATAAAAAGGAGGTTTGTGATATGAAATATAAATGTACAGCTTGTGGATATATTTATGATGATAATGTAGAAACAGTAAAATTTGAAGATTTACCAGCTGATTGGGTATGTCCTTTATGCGGTCTTGGAAAAGAATTTTTTGAAAAAATAGAAGAATAAGAAATGATTTAAGAGTTTAATTCAGTGTTGAATTAAACTCTTTTTGCAAGAAAATTTAAATTAGATAAAACTTGTACTGATTTGAACTATAGCGACAACTTACAATTTATATAAATGATAGGCAGAAATTTAATCCTGCCTATTATTTTTTTCTTCATAAAGATGAGTCTTCTTATATAATTTTTGAATATCTTCTGGCATATCATTTAAACTCATATTTTTAACGAATTTTTCAGAATTGTGGTATTTAGCAGTTGAATAATACCACTGTTTGAAATGAATTAAATCTAAACTTTCTTTTAAAGTTTCAATTTGATTAAGTATATTCGTTTCTTGCTTATTAAACATTTCTAATCTTTTATCTATTGTTTTTTCTCCTTGAGAGCACCATTTCATAAATTCTTTAATTTCTTTTAATTGCATACCAGATGTTTTTAGACATTCAATAATAGTTATTGCTTCTAAGTTTTCTATACTAAATTTTCTAAGTCCAGAAGAAGATCTTTTTAAATTAGGAATAAGACCATGTTCATCATAATACCTTAATTTTGATATACTTAGTCCTGTCTTTTCAGATACTTCGCCAATAGTTAATTCCATACAAATTTACCTCCAAAAAATTTAAAAAATCTCAAAAAAACACTTGACCTAAACCAAGGTCGAGGTGGTATATATAATATATATTAAATCATATAGAATGTCAATAAGTGGTGATTTATATTGCAACAAAGGCAATATAGAAAAACAAGGCTTATAAAATGATATACGTGGAGGTAAAAAATATGTATGAAATATTAAAAGACATCAATAGTCCAGATGATGTAAAAAAATTAAATATGGAAGAATTGAAAGTATTAGCAAATGATATTAGAGACGGTCTATTTAATAGACTAACAAAAATAGGTGGACATTTTGGTCCAAATTTTGGGATTGTAGAAACTGAAATAGCAATGCATTATGTATTTAATTCACCAGAAGACAAATTTATATTTGATGTATCTCATCAAAGTTATCCACACAAAATGTTGACAGGAAGAAAAGCAGGATATATAGATGATACACATTTTAAAGAAGATTCAGGTTACACAAATCCAGAAGAAAGTAAACATGATTTTTTTAATGTAGGTCATACTTCAACATCTATTTCTTTGGCAACAGGTTTAGCAAAAGCAAGAGATTTATTGGGAAAAAAAGAAAATATTATAGCACTAATTGGAGATGGTTCATTATCAGGTGGAGAGGCATTGGAAGGATTAAATGTTGCAGGCTCTGAATTAAATTCTAATCTAATAATTATAGTAAATGACAATCAACAATCTATATCAGAAACACATGGAGGGATTTATAAAAATTTAAAAGAACTAAGAGAAACAAAAGGAAAAGCTACAAATAACATGTTTAAAGCAATTGGACTAGACTATATATATGAAGAAAACGGAAATGACATTGAATCTATGATTAAAGTATTTGAAAAAGTAAAAGATATTGATCATCCAATAGTTGTTCATATTAATACTCAAAAAGGAAAAGGCTATAAATTAGCAGAAGAAAATAAGGAAAATTGGCATTGGACAGTTCCATTTGATAAAGAAACAGGCTTACCAACCATTGATTTTGGTACAGAAGAAAATTATACAGGAATAACAAGAAAATATATTTTAAATAAAGCTAAAGAAGATAAAAAATTTATAGTTGTAACACCTAATATGCCAGGAAGTTTTGGATTAAATGAAAATGATAGAAATGAACTTGGAAAACAATTTGTAGATGTTGGAATTGCAGAAGAACAAGCTGTTGCAATGGCAGCAGGTATGGCAAAAGAAGGCGCAAAACCATTAGTTATAACAAATGTAACATTTATGCAAAGATGTTATGATCAAATTTCACATGATGTTTGTATAAATAATAGTCCAGTTACAATACTTTTAAATTATGCAAATTTTGATGGTTTAACAGATGTAACACACTTGGGGATTTTTGGTATTTCTGCATTTTCAAATATACCAAATTTAATTATGCTATGTCCTTCTTCAAAAGACGAATTACTAAATATGTTAGATTGGTCAATTGAACAAAAAGAACATCCTGTAATGATATTACTTCCAGGAAATGAAGTTGATTATAGAAAAGCTGATAAAAATTACAATGAAATTAATAAATATAAGTTAGAACAAGAAGGAGAAAAAGTTGCAATAATTGCATTAGGAGATTTTTACCAAAGAGGGAAAAAAGTTGCAGAAAATATTAAAGAAAAATTAGGATTTAAGCCTACTTTAATCAATCCAAGATTTGCTACAGGCTTAGATACAAAATTATTAAATAAATTAAAAGACAATCATAATATAGTAATAACATTAGAAGACGGAATACTAGACGGTGGATTGGGTCAAAAAATTGCGTCATATTTTGGAGATACAAATATCAAAGTTAAAAACTATGGATTGCAAAAGAAATTTTATGATAGATATAATCCAGAAGAATTACTAAAAGAAGAAAATATGGACATAGAATCTATAATTGAGTATCTAAATAATAATTTACAAAGGTAAAATGAAATTATAAAAAATATTAAAATTAAAGAGAGGAATGATGAGATATGGTAAAACAAACAGCTGGAAAGGAAAAATTAGGGGATTTTGCACCAAAATTTGCTGAAATAAATGATGATATATTATTTGGTGAAATATGGTCAAGAGAAGACAAATTATCTTTAAGAGATAGATCATTAATTACGATTTGTATATTTATGGGTAAAGGCTTAGTGGATAATTCTTTAAAATATCATTTAATTAATGCTAGAAACAATGGAATAACAAAAGAGGAAATGGCTGAAATAATTACTCATGCAGCATTTTATGCAGGATGGCCAAACGCATGGGCAGTATTTGATTTGGCGAAAGAAGTATATGCAGATGACGAACAAAAAGGAAATCATGGTGGAATATTTGGAATGGGAGAACCTAATGTTAATTTTGCACAATATTTTATTGGAAATTCATACTTAAAACCACTAGCAAAAACAGATAATATATTTATTGCAAATGTTACATTTGAACCTAAATGTAGAAACAATTGGCATATTCATAAAGCAAGCAAAAATGGAGGACAAATTTTGATATGTGTTGAAGGAGAAGGTTGGTATCAAGAAGAAGGAAAAGAACCTCAAAGCCTAAAAGTAGGAGATGTTGTAACTATTCCTGCAAATGTAAAACATTGGCATGGTGCTAAAAAAGATAAGTGGTTTAGTCATTTAGCGATAGAAGTACCAGGAGAAAATACAAGTAATGAATGGTGCGAAAAGGTTACAGATGAAGAATATGATAAACTATGAAAAAAAGAAAATTTAGGAGGAAATTTATGAATAAATTAGTAGTATATTTTTCTTATACAGGTAATACAAAAATGATAGCAAACAAAATTAGAGAGAAATTGAATTGCGATATTTTAGAAATTAAAACAGTTATTCCATATTCAGAAGATTATGATACTGCTGTAAATGATGAGCAAAATAGTGAGGCAAGTAATCGTTTGCCAGAAATACAAGACATAGGCATTGATTTAAGTAAATATGATGAAATTATACTTGGAACTCCTGTATGGTGGTACAGACCTGTTCCTGCAATAAGAACATTTTGAATCAAAATGATTTATCAGGAAAAACAATAAAACCTTTTGCAACTAATGCTGGATGGCTTGGAAAGACGTTTAAAGAAATTAGAACTTTATGTCCGAATTCAGAAATTTGCGAAGGTATGAACATTGTATTTGAAAGTTATAGCGATAAACTTGTTACAAAAGAACAAGATATTGAAAATTGGATTAAAACACTATAATAAAACATTTGAGAGACAAATTACAATAAGTAGGGCAGGTAATTCGGTTAAAAATTATCTGCCCATTGTTATATAATCTAAACACAAGATAGTAATTTTTAGAGCAAATAATTTGAGAAAATTATCTGCTTTTAATCCAAGAGGAAGTTTTTATTTCTTCTTTTTTTTGTAAATTTCAAAAAAACTATTGACCGATAGTTACAACCGACTGATATAATTCAAATTAGTAAAACAAAAAATATAAATTAAAGGAGAGATGAAAAGATGGAATATATAACTTTAAATAATGGAGTTAAAATGCCAAAAGCAGGTTTTGGAGTGTATCAAGTAAATAAAGAAGAATGTGAAAGAGTTGTAATGGATGCTATAAAAGCAGGATATAGACTGATTGATACAGCACAAAGTTATTTTAATGAAGAAGAAGTAGGAAATGCTATTCAAAAAGCTATAAATGATGGACTTGTAAAAAGAGAAGAATTATTTATTACTTCAAAAGTTTGGATAGATAACTATGGATATGAAAAGTGCAAAGAATCAGTTTTAAAATCAATGGAAAAACTAAAAGTAGATTATTTAGATTTAATGCTATTGCATCAGCCTTTTGCAGATTATTATGGAGCTTATAGAGCATTAGAAGAATTATATGAAGAAGGAAAGCTAAAAGCGATAGGAGTAAGTAACTTTTATCCAGATAGATTAAGTGATATTTGCTTATTTGAAAGAAAAACTATTCCACAAGTAAATCAAGTAGAAACAAATGTATTTAATGCACAATTTGAGGCACAGAAAAACATGGAACAATTTGGAGTACAAATAGAAGCATGGGCTCCGTTTGCAGAAGGTAGAAACAATATGTTCCAAAATGAAACATTAAAGAAAATTGGAGATAAATACAACAAATCAATAGCACAAGTAATATTAAGATGGCTAACACAAAGAAATGTAGTAGTGCTATCAAAATCAACCTTAATGGAAAGAATAAAAGAAAACATTAATATATTTGATTTTGAACTTTCAAAAGAAGATATGGAAGAAATTGCAAAATTAGATACAAAAACAAGTAGTTTCTTTAATCACTATGATCCAGAAATGGTAAAATGGTTTGATGAAACAGTAAAATCAAGGAGAGAAAATCAAGACCATAATAAAGATAAGAAAAATTGGTAAAATAGATTATAAATTAATAAGAGTTATGATAAAATAAGGTCATATATAAAACATTAATAGGAAATAAATAAAAAAAGAAATCAGTTTGTGCAAAATACAGACTGATTTTTTTACTACTTTTGGTTAGTATCAATTAAGTAACTAAAATATTTAGTTTTTCCAGAAAGTACATCATTATAAAAATTTTCTTTCCAATTTAAAAAGTCAAGGCTCTCTTGCAAGTCAGACATTTCTTTCAAAAGCTGTTCTTTTTTTACAGCTAAAATAGCTTGTCTTTCAGGGATAGTAGATTCTCCTTTTAAACATAAAGCAAGATATTCTTTCATTTCTTCAATACCCATATTGCATTTTTTTAAACAAGTTAAACTTTTAATCCAGGAAATATTATTGTCATCAAAAATTCTATAATTATTTTTATCCCTTTTTACATTAGGAATTAATCCCTCATTGCAATAATATTTTAGTGTTTCATAAGTCATACCAACCTTTTCACAGGTTTCTTTCATTGAATACATATCTATACCTCCAAAAAAATCAAAAAATTTTAAAAAACTATTGACCGACAGTAACTACCGACTGATATAATTCCATTGTAAAACAAAAAAATTAATTAGTCAAGCAAAAGAAAAAATTAAAATATAGTAATTGAAACTATAAAAATAATGGGAGGTACTTAAAATGAGTAAAGAAGAAGAAAACCAATTTGGCTTAGTCTATGACGGAGCAATTACAGAAAATGAGATTGGAAAAGTAAATATTCATTCTAATAAATTAAAAGAATTTTATGCAAAATATTTATAATAATAAGGAAAGGGGGAAAAATGAAGAAATTAAAAATAATAATTGATATTTTATTATTTATAATTACGATTGCTTTATTCAATATAGGACAAATAGGAAATCTAATGCACGAAATATTAGGAATTGCTTTGGCTATCCTTATCATAATTCATATTTTATTAAACTTTAAATGGATAAAGCAAGTAACAAAAAATTTTAAAAAGACCAATACAGAAACTAAAATCATGTATATAATAGATATTCTTATAATGATAATATATTTAGGAACAATTATTTGTGGAATATTAATAGCAAATGAAGTATTTAATTTTCACATGAGTAGTAGTTTAGGTCTTGTACTTACACATCTAATTTTAGGAAGATTAGCAATTATAACAATGTTTATTCATCTAGGATTACATTTAGATAGAATATTCAAAAAAGTAAAGAATGAAAAATTTAAGAAAGCAATTTATATAATATATATATTCATTGTTATAGTAATTACAGTTTACTTTATTTATACATTAACACATAGTTTTCAATGGTTATATGCTTTTGGAAACAGTAATTGGTAAAAATATATAAAAGGAGAGATTTGAAAATGAATAAAAAAGTATTAATAGGAATTATAGTTGCAATATTAGCAATTATTGCAGTTGTTGCAGGAGTTATTATAATCAGCCATCACAATACAAAAAATAATGCTCTATCAACTATGAATGGTAGTGAAAATGATAATATGCTCGTAGGAGAGAATGAACAAAAAGAAAATGAAGAAGATATGACAAACAGCGAACAAGAAAAAAATACTACAAAAAGCGGAAGTAAAACATTAGTTGTATATTATTCAGCACAAAATCATACAAAGGCAGTTGCAGAAAAAGTTGCACAAAACTTAAATGCAGATATTTTTGAAATAGAGCCAGAGGAAAAATATTCAGAAGAAGATTTGAATTGGACTAATAGAAATTCAAGAGTTTCAAAAGAACATGATGATGAATCATTAAGAGATATTAAATTAAAAAAGGACACAGTAGATAATTGGAGTGATTATGATACAGTATTAATTGGTTATCCAATATGGTGGGGAATAGCTGCATGGCCAGTAGACACTTTTGTAAAAGCAAATGACTTTAATGGAAAAACAGTAATTCCATTTTGCACTTCTGCATCAAGTGGTCTAGGACAAAGTGGAAAATTACTTGAACAAGAAACAAATGGTGGAGATTGGAAAAACGGACAAAGATTTAATGAAAGGCCATCAGATTCTACAATTAAAAATTGGACAGATAGTATAAAATAAGAAAGAGGGTAATTTATAATGGAAAAAGTAAAATTAAATAATGGTATTGAAATGCCAAAGTTAGGAATAGGAACATTTATGCTTACACCAGATGAGGCTGAAAATTCAGTATATCATGCCTTAAAAAATGGATATAGATTAATAGATACAGCAAATGCCTATGTTAATGAAAAAGCAGTTGGTAGAGGAATAAAAAAGTCTGGCATAGCAAGAGAAGAAATCTTTATAGAAACAAAGCTATGGCCTGCCTTTTATGAAGAAGATGACCAAATAGATAAAACACTAGAAAGATTAGGTACAAACTATATTGATTTATTATTACTACATCAACCATCAGGAAATTATATGTATGCTTATAAATTAATGGAAAAGGCAGTTAAGGAGGGAAAAGTAAAAGCAATAGGATTATCTAATTTTAATGAAACACAAATACAAGGAATATTAGATAATTGTGAAATCAAACCAACAGTTTTGCAAACAGAAGCACACCCTTATTACCCACAAACAGAAATGAAGAAATTTCTAGCAAAAAATAATATAAAAATACAAGCATGGTATCCATTAGGACATGGGGATAGTAACTTAATAAATGAACCAATATTTAGAAAACTAGCAGAAAAATATGGAAAAAGCAATGTTCAAATTATATTAAGATGGCACATTCAAGAAAATAATATTGTTATACCTGGTGCAAGACTAGAAGAACATATAAAGGCTAATATTGATATTTTTAACTTTGAACTAACAGAAGATGAAATGAAACAAATAGCAGCTATCAATAAAAATAAAAGATATTATGAGGGAACACCAGAAAAAGTTGCAAGTTATGCTCAAGTGAAACCAGATCTTGATGGACAAAAATAATTAAATTATAAGGAGAAAAATGAAAATGAATAAATTAATAGTTTACTTTTCATATACGAATCACACAAAAGAAATAGCAAATAGAATTAAAGAAAAGATAAATTGTGATATTTTAGAAATTAAAACAGTTATTCCATATTCAGAAGATTACAATAAAGTTGTAGATGATGAGCAAAATAGCGAGGCAAGTAATCACTTACCAAAGATTCAAGATATTAATGTTGATTTAAGCAAATATGATGAAATAATATTAGGCACTCCTGTATGGTGGTATAGACCAGCTCCAGCCATAAGAACATTTTTAAGTCAAAATGACTTATCAGGAAAAACAATAAAACCTTTTGCAACAAATGCAGGTTGGATTGGAAGAACTTTTATAGAAATTAAGAAATTATGTCCTAATTCAAAAGTAGAAGATGGATTAAATATTTTGTATGACGCAGGAGATTATAGAACAAGAAAATTGATTACTTCATTAGATGAAATTGATAATTGGATTAATACATTATAAGAACAGTGGCTAACTGTAGAACAAGCAGTTAGCACAAACATCCCCTTTTATTTTAAAGAGTTACTTCAAAATAGTAACTCTTATTTAGTGTGAATTATTTGAAATTTTGTAATTTTTTATGTTATAATCATCTCTACAAATTACAATAAGTAGGGTAGATAACCAGTTGAAATTATCTACCTTTTATTATATAATCCTAACAAGAATTAGTAATTTGAAAGAGAGTTATATAAAAGATAAGAAATAGTATTAGAAAGAAGGG